>Ga0209756_1000913_pt1 | contig 28207 bp, 26 predicted proteins | sample ETNvirenome_6_85_FD_184071 | JGI IMG/M metagenome (GOLD analysis project Ga0209756, IMG submission 184071) | Marine viral communities from the Pacific Ocean - ETNP_6_85 (SPAdes) (version 3) | ecosystem: Environmental > Aquatic > Marine > Oceanic | place: Pacific Ocean | collected 2013-06-19 | reverse complement strand
GATGATACTCCGGCGCCACCGATAAGTGCATCCCAGTATGCCTCTGTGCCTGTGCGGATGCCCTGGTTTGTTGTGGCGCCATTAAACTGAATAGATTTAGAGGTTCCCACAACAGGTGAGTTTTTCAGTGAAACAGCATAATGGTGCCACGCATTATCTGCGACGGACGCCGTTGTAAGAGTGCTGGCTCCCAACGAGAGCTGCTGCCGGCCGATCGCTCCGGACATAAAAGTTAATCGGAAAGGGTCGGCGCCAGCTGGCGAGGCGCCGGACAATTCTAGCCGGAGCCTACCATAGTTCGCGGAACTAGACAACTCGTTATTCCATAGGTCAAAAATAACCTCTTTTTCTGTTTTAGTAGTGTCAAAAGCAGTCTTTTTAAGCCAAAACTCTGTTGTGACTCCCTCTGATAGGTCGATTTCAAGATTGGACTCTCTGTTGTTGGCGGGATCCCACACATTTGCCGATTGGTTTTGAATTCCGCCGCCGATGCCGGGGCCGCCCTTGATAGCAATGTATTCATAATCAGCGCTGTTGTTGGGAATTCCATACCCGTTAGTTAGCGATGGGGCCGCAGCTGGGGTGCCCCAACCTCCATATGAAAAATTGATATAACCAGTGGTGCGTGGGTATTTATTATCAAAAATATAGAGGTCTATATAAGAGCCACTATTTTTCCACTGTAGTTTCTCGGCTAGCGAACCATCATAGGGATATGAGGAGTGGATATAGGTATAAGAGTCTTCGTAATATTTTACTGCCGAGCCATATTTTGCAAAGTTTTTGGGTTGGGAAAAGTCAATTGAAGGAATAAATCTCTTCTCATCAATAATATCCGCTAGATGGTAGTCAGCCGATTCAACGACCCCCCCTATCTCCGCTGATGTTTTATCGTCGACTATTTTTGTTACAGCGACGGTATTAAATAATCCCTTAAGACTCATATTTTAATTATTCATCAACCCTAAATCTGAACGTTTGGGGTTGCTCCTGCCAATCTCCTATACTATCATTGTAATAAGATAATTTAATTTCGTACATATAGCCTCCTTCTAATAACGACATATCGAGGTCGAAATAATTCCCTTGCTGATCATAGGACATGTAGGTACTAAGATCTGAGCCAGTTCCGTACGGTACCGCTGCATAGTTGTCTGTTGTCCTATAGATCGCATATGAAGCGCTTGTTATAACCTCTGTGGGGTTATTGGTGGTCACTATTGTATACACAGTGGGGCTCCAGTCTCGGGAGCGAACAAAAAACCTAAACCTAGCTTTATCCTTTTGTGAATATGATGATTTCAAGTTGCGACAAGAGGTTACCCGCGTAAAGGTCGGTGCAGACTGATAGGTTGGGAAGCTTTCGGGATAAAAAGACCCCGTAAAGTACTCAACGCCGTCAAAATGCCAGACGTCGTGTATTGCTTCTAATGGAGTGGCCGCTGAGGTAAGAGCCAAGTTACAAGTATAAATTCCAGCAACGGAGAGATTTCCAGTTGCATTGAGGTCTAGATTCGTGGCCACGGCGCCTCCCACTGGCAACGCCAGCTTAGAACCCGTGGGTGCACCTGCGGAGCTAGAATAAAAGGACACCCAAATCTCTTCGCCGGCGGCAGCAACAGCTGGGGGGTCGACGAGGCGGCCGCGAATATAGTTATAAAAATATAGCGTATTCAAATTATCGGCAGCCGGGGCGGCGGAACTAGAGTAAAAGAAATTTTCTCTATCATCTTGAGTCCTAGAATCCCAGCGCGCCTCTAATACTGGTCGGCTGAAGAAATATTGTGTTGATCGTGAGAAGAACTTTTTAGTATAGTAGGAATCAGTTGAGCCAGAGAGATTATTAATAATGTTGCCCGAGTCTGCGCCCGTAGAACTCGAATGATATGCCTCCTGGCTAGCTGTAAGATGTATTCCAACACCGTTGTTACTATAAGTACCATCGACCCACTGTTCTACCAAAGAAGTTATGTCTACTTCGAGGTCTTCATACCCCTGAGGAAATGTCGTATTATAATTGGAGGCCGTCAAATAATCGCCCCCAATCGAGGTCCAGGTGCCGTCGTCTGCAGAAGCGGAAACTCTCGCCTGTAGCCAGTTGGATGAACCCAGGTCTCTATATTCGTCCATGTCCAAGCCAGTACCCTCGACCCATGACTGCGATATGGGGGCTACCGTTAAAGTAAAGTCCTGTGGGAGAGTAAATGGTGTCTCGGCATTAAACATTCGAAGATAAAAGGAAACGCTACCGGAGGCTGGGACGGATCCGGCGGAACGGTCTGATATTATGGTATGTATCGGAAATTGGATCAATGCTCGGGAAAGTTCCTGAGATTGACCGGTGGCTGAGGATGAGTTCTGTCCGTAGATAGAGAACACTTCTAAACTGTCGGCATAACCCATGTTTGAGCCAGTGCCTCGGTTGGTCAGGTCCGCTTGAAAAGCGTTCGTTATGGTGTTATCCGCACTGGCGGTGTATCGTAAGATGGCCATTAAGTTACACTTCCTTGGATATCTGTGTCGGAATATTTAAGTTCAAAAATCGTGTTTACCTCTCCATTCAAATATCTTCCATCATTAGAGAGGCTACTATTAAAATCAAAATCTGTGTTTGAGTAATTTCCCCCTTGGCGGTGGAGAATTTGTACGTCAAGTACATCGACAACACCAGGGACGCGTTGTAGTTCCTTATAAATATCTACTACGTAAATGGGTTCTGCTATATCAGACTGCTGGTTATTGGCCCAATTCTTGAGCCTCTGCACTGCCAAAGCAATAACATCGTATTTGTTTTCTTCATAATCTGCCACTACTGAAAAACTGATCCCATAGTTTACTATCAGTGCGTCTCGAATATCGATAGTGTCATTAATCATTTTATAGCTACTAAGCCATGTTTTTAAGTTATTCTTAATAGTAGTATTCGTTGTGGTCAGAAAGCCAAGCTTATTTTTTGAAATCACATACATATTTAAGTTTCTTTTAAATGAATCAAAGTCTCTCTCAAAAGAACAGCGCGTGACTGCTCCAAAGCTAGGCGGCATGGCGTAAGAGATGGCCTCATAATCTTGAATGGTGACTGCTCGATTTTGAGTGGCGTAGTGTGAATATACACGCTGTCGGAGTTCGTCGACCGATGGGATAGTAATATCGCCGACAATAGGATCTTCGTTGGTAACCTCAAGACTGTTACGCACTTGTTGAACCAAAGACATATTTAACGAGGGTAAATCATTAAATTTAAATCGCGGCTGGGCGACTGCAGTAAGTGAGTTGGACGCCAAGTTAACGTCCTCGGCCTCATTAACTCTATAAACTATTGTTATACGTGTGTTTGAAGGACCGACCCCGAACTTATCAGTTTCTGTTAAGTTGGTGGGGTCAAATTCTTGTTGTGTTATATAATCTCGGCCATGGAGCTTAAGTACAACGGTGCTCGGATCAGCAACCGACTGGTTTGTAAGCTCAGCCTCAGACCCATATCCGAACTGTAGGTAGGCACCAGTCCTGTTTCTTTCTAAAGTAAATCTGCGGGTGACAGGGATTGCCTTTAAAATAGAAGATACAGTATTCTTATCGGTACTGTTGTTTCGAAGAGCCTTAAAGACAATTTCTTGCGCTAGGTGGTCGACCTGATAATACCTGTGTCCCTCATCATCATAAACACTTAATATTTCTACTAAATGTGGATTTTCTAATTCAATCTTTCTAAACTTTATAAACTCGCCCGTGGTAACGACTTGTCTACTGACGCGGCCAGAGATTACGGTTCCTGTGGCCTTAATGGCGAACTCAGATGCCGCTCCGGTAGTAGAATTTATCTTACTTACAATGATTGGGTTGTTGGGATCTCCAAAATTCACATCTTCTACCAGTGTAAAATTTTGGCCGCCGGTGGAGCGGAGGATTGTGTTTGCACGGAGGACCGGAAGATATCTATCATCTGGGGCGCCGGAGGTGGCTGCAGGCACCGACACAAAAAATTGTGCTTGACCTACCGAGGAAAAGGAGTCGGCATATTTATATCCCAGCTGGCGCGCGATCTTAACTACATTATCATATTCGGTTGCGGTATCCAGAAATGTTTCGTTCAGTTGGTAATCTAGATAAAAGGAGAGTGTGTCTCCCACATAGGAGACGGTGTCTAATACCAGTGAGCCGAAGCCGGCTGAGTTGAAGTCTTTGTACGAGTCGGCATAATATCTTTTAACATAATCTAATAAGTTATTCCGGATTGAATTGAAGTCCCTACCAGCGTAGTTGATAATTTTTAGATTCTTTGTGCTGTTGTTTGCTCTGTCGTTTGCCATATTTTAATTCCTATAAAGAGTCCGCGGCGGCGCTGATGAGAACACTCGCATTTTCATCGAGTCCGGAAATCGAATACTTAATTGAAATATCTAATATGTGATCCTCGACATTTCCCGCGACCGTACTGGTATTAAAGTCTACACTTGTGAGACTAATAAAGGGCATATATTTTTGTGTTTGCTCTCTCACTTTTTCGGCGATGGAGCTCTGCAGCTGACCGTGATTCTGTTCAAACAAATAGTGTCTGAGGCCAGCTCCAAAATTTATATCCATTACACGCTCGCCCTGGGCCGTTAACATGAGGTTCTTAAAATTCTGTCTTATAACATCCTTAAGTTCAGTATTAACTGCATATGCCCCTACATAGTTGTCAATTTGGAGTGGAAATTTTGGTGAGTACCCGATCATGATAGATTTATACCTTTTCTATAAATAGTAAGAAATAATTATCTTGATTCATCTTCGCGCTCTTATGTGTCGTTAAGTTGTGAGCCCGGGCCTGTCGTTTCACAATTTTCTTCAAGCTCAGCAGTAGGGGGTGCGTATTCGCCCAGTCTTAGCAACAGGTATATAATCCCAAATGGAGTCAAAGGAGGTAACATTGCAAGGAAGGGTAATGTGCCCTCTAAGTCTATTCCGTCTTTGGTGACCTGTGGTTTCATTATCTTAGGAAATCTTTCTGGGAATAATTGATCCATTTCTCTTTGGATCATAGTTACAAGCTCGTCAAGTGAAGGAACATCCGGTGGTGGATCTAGATCTGATGGACTTAGCTCACCTTGTGGGATCCCCAGTTCCTCATCACAGGCAGAGGGGCGATTTCCTTCAAGAGATGCTCCAATTTCGCCCAGGGCCGCTGCAGTCGCAGCTGCTTGTAGTCCCATATCCATTCCTTGGAATACTGACTTTGAAACTTCCTTAACTTTTGAGGCAACGATTACATGAGGCTCACAAAGTTCGACAATCCCCTTGAGAATCGCCTTGGGAGTATTGATGAGCATCTTATTAATAAAAGAATTACCCAAAGACGATAGGGGCCCTAACGCATCTGTGGCCCCATTTAACATCATATTTTGGAGCGCCGTTTTATCACAGGCACTAGTAGCTAGAGGGTCATCACCAGCAAATGCCGCGGCCATGGCGAGGGTCAAAGTCTGTTTGGTATCATTAAATATGTCTTGCTGCGCAAACAAGGAATAATATGTACGCAATTCACCTACTAAAAAAAGATACTGCATTATGCGAGGTACGTCGACGATTTTTCCGTCACCGAAGAGATCGAGGGTTTTGGAAGCCATACCGGTAACAATGGATGGAAATTTTCGTTGGTATACCTCCTCCACAAATCGATCAAATCCCTGAGTGGTCCCATTTTCTCTCAGGAATGTGTTAAGTTCTGATCCTCCTTCCAGAAAAGAGCTGGCCACATCTATGTCAACTGATTTATTCCCCATTGCAATGTGAGCAAATTTTTGGTCCCCTCCTGCGCCCTCCGTAAACATGGCCGCTTCCGCTAGAAAAAATGACTTATATTTTCTTGCGGATTCTAGAACGTCAAAGCCTTCCGGCCCTCCGAGGACTTCTGCCAGGGGACCGGTCCAGTCCGGGGAGGAGGGAGTTAAATAGGCTAGCCTTGAGCCCATTTTTATTGAAGGAAAAATTTCTTTAAAAAAGTCACTTAAATAAGTGTCTTCTGGTTCGGGATCATGATAAATAGGCGAGCCGTCCGCGGCATGTGCTACTGGGGCCGGCAACATTATGTCCTCTAGAGGAGTTGTAAGACCAAAGATTGCGTCCTTGAGCTCCTGCTCCGTGTTGTACTCATGAAAAAGACTAAGGGCCAAGTCGTGCATTTTTTTCGCCGGGGCGGGGTTGGCATCAGCGTTAGGGAGAAAATCCAACGACGAGTAGTTGCCACCAATCTCAGCGTCTTTATCATAATCCATGTGAGTTTTGGATCGGATTGACATCCAGGTGTCGAGCTCGTCGTCGGGATTGTTTGGCCGGTTCAAAACAATCATAAAGTTTTTAGATTCTAGAATTTTCTTGTTGTGCCAGTCGTCGTAATCTCCCTCATCGTCCAGGTAGTAGCGGCCGCCCTCTTGCCAGTCCCTGCGGAGATATGTCCACTCTCCGGGTGTATTAGCCGCAAAAGTAACGCCATCAAACAATGATGCATTCAGTAAGTAATTTCCCACTGCATAATAGTCATAATCAGATGGAGATTTGAAAACCGGGTATACCCAGGTGCGCAGGCCACCGGATCTACCGGAGACGACCTGGCCGAGGTCTTCTAGATCGTTCCAGGCATTGGCCCGGTCGAATGCGTATTCGTTATCTGGGCTAAAAACTTGGACATGTTGTGTCCCTTGGTCGGCCTGGTCGATGTAGGGGCCGGCGGCGGAGAAAACCACACTCCTGACAGCCTTACACCAGCTCTTAATTAAATTATAGTCAGAGAGATGCTTGCGGTCTTGATCTTGATAGTCGGGGTCACTTATCTCTATAGCCACCTCGATGGGGTTCTTGTTCTCGGCGACGCCGATCCGGGCTGCGGTCGTATCACCCGAGCCGGCCGCTTCGTTGGTTTCGATTCTCTCTTCCATTTCTTCGGTCGTTTCTTTGCGCATCGGGGAATAACCTGTTAAATAAAGTGGAATAGGCAAGAAGGTCTGTCGTAGTGCTAGGATAGATACTAGATTATCGAAAAGAGCCTTAAATGCATCAAAACTCATGAGATACTCGGCGCTGGCTGCGCCGGCCAGTGGACCATCTTCTTCTTCCATCGCGTCGGTGGAGTGGATGCCGAAGGTTGTAGTGAGAGGGGTTCGATTAGCGAAAAAGGCTGGAATATCGTCTGCCACCCAACGCATCAATATGGCCTGCGAATTTTCGCTACCAGCGTCCAGGAACGCATCTAATTGACTTTGGGAATACACCACTTTGAAATACCGCTCCATTACAATACTTCCATATTTTTCATATGCGGCGACTTCTTTTCCGAATTTTGAAAGATTATCCTGATCCACGGCAAATCCCAGTTCTAGCGGCGGGCCGGCAGTCTTCGTGAGAATATCAAGACCATCAAACCATTTATCAAATGCTGTCGATGTCGCGGTAGAGAACTTATCCTCAGCCTTTCGCGCACCAATATATTTAAACAATGCAAAAAACCCACCACCGCTAGTGTTGGAGCCTTCATATGTATCGTCCGGAGTATACACCGTCGATGCCGCCATCTGGCCGGTGCGCACCATATATACGCATGCGGGACCAGGGTTAGACGATGGACCGAGCGTATTTTCCCACGCGGCCAATCCATATGGAAGATACTCAAAATCTGCTAATTCTACATGAGGCATGCCATAAGTAAGGTAACTCTCCACCGGGGTGCTGGTATTGAGACCAAAATATTCTTTAACTTTTTCTGTTGTTCCTTTTAGTCTTTTTTCAAAAAGATAACGGATAGCCATAGTTTGAAGAATCGGATTCTCGGCGCTCAACGGATTCTGAGGTAATTCCGGGAGCGTTTGGAGTTGGATCAGCGAGTCGAGCAAACCAACTTGGTTCGAAGAAGTTGGGGCGCCCGAGATAGGATATGCAAACGACGCCGGATCTTTAACTATGATCTTTTTCACGACCAGTGCTGCGGCCTTCTTAACAATGCCGGGCAAGACCGTAGTCTCTCCTACAGCGGTGGTACCTCCTAAATACTCTAATATTTTCGTCTGGCTTTGATTCAAGAGCTCATTCAGGATGTCTGGGCTAGATGAAAGATAATCAACGCCAAACTTACTCACCATAAAAATATTTTTAAGCATCAAGTCTACAATGAGCACTTGCATGTAAGTGCTTACCAAAGCGAGCAGACCGGCGTCTCGGACCGGTCCTAGCTCATAATTTCCTTCAATACAAGAATTATTTGCAAACTCAGCTAATGCCTCTTGTTTAATAGTATTAATATCCATTAAATCCCAATTACTAATGGACCCATCGGTACATACACGAGGGAGAAGACTAAAATTATTCATCGAGACCGGGTCGAATAGGTCAGATTTGCTAATTTCGTAAGCAAATGAATTAATTAACGACAAATACATAAATGGGTATAATTTTTTCTGAAAGATGCTGTCCAATCCAGATGAGGGTGTGGACCAGGACCGGGACTCAGTAAGGTAGTTGAGAACTATACTTTTAAATTGCTTGGCTTCGATGGCCCGGGCACTAAGGGGCCCGGCTGCTGTTGTCTGCAGATCTGCGGTGATATCTCCCCGGACAGGAACAGAATATATTTTAATTTTATCTGGTTTTGTTCCGCCATTAATACTATAAGTGATAGCGCGTCCGAAGCTGTCCGCGGAGTCGGCCCTAAAGTTCAGAGTTGTCAGAAAAGAGTAGTATCTAAGGGCCTGTTCTGGTGTTAATGTGCTTTGTTGTGTAACGATCGCGGAGGTGAGGAAAAAATCTTCTATGTTGTCATACAAACTATGTGTTGCTCCAGCAACGCGGAGCGGCCGGTTCGCCAACATGCGGGTTATGCGCTCGACAAGAGATACTTGATCATCACCCGCCATGGCCGCCAAATTATTTGCAATGTTCTGTAGACCCTCAAAGGCGGAAGCCGCGGCCGGAGGTATAAGATTATTAAAAAATTTCCTGTCTTTGTCGGTCATACCCGGGATCTGCTCCTCGTCCGGTCCTTGTAGGAATTTTAATATTTCTCGATCTCGATCTAAATCCTCTTGATCTTCGGCAGACAAAGGATCTTGCTGAATTATTATTTCTTTATAATTGCCTATATCAGAAACAAACGTTTGCTGGGCGGGCGCCAGTATACTATCAATAAGTCGTATAACGGCGGCATTATAGGCCGCGATGTCGGCTAGGGCCGGGACTATGCCGGCGCCGCAGCCCATGTCGACGTCACCATACATATTAACATTATCCAACAGATCCATGATATCTTTAAATGGCTGTGCGTCCTCAATAGTGCACGGATCAATTTCTGGAATTGTCGGGGTTAAATTATTATAGACATCCACACAATAATCTGGGTCTATGAGGTTCCCCAAACACAAAAAGAATTGTTCCAGAGCTTCGTTAGCAACATCATCAGGGGCGCCAGTGGCTATGTCATGGTCTAGCGAATATGGAAAATGGGGTCTAATCGTTGGCCAACTGCTATCAATTAAATTATTAATTACCTGGAATATCTCTGGTTCTGCAACACCGTTAAGAAGATCGCATAGTTCCCGAGCCGTTATAAGAGGAGATAGCGCAACCAAAAAGGCCTCTAAATTGTCTCCAGAGGTGGGCGCCTCTTGGGTAAGCGTTAAGGCATGCGCGGGGCGTTCAAAACCAAAATCTTCGTAGCAGGCATAAAGATTGTTAATTTGTGTGGGATCGAATTGGTCGATGATATCTTGAGGTGGAGTAGACACCACATCGTTGTCGTTGGGGTTTGTTAAACAGAGCTCTTTAATGATATCAGCAATTGTTTGAATAAGAGACATCACCGCGCTGATGGCGGCTCTCTTGAGACCTTCCTTGATTTGAACTTGCAGTACCTTGTTGATGCTTATGATCGGGAGCTTAAATTCAATAGCCGGGAACGCAAGGGGAAGGGCCGGGGGCCTTGGATCAAATGGATTAATCCCAGGAATAAAATCTGGCACTGCACCGCTAAACCCCCCTTTGAACAAAAGACACTCGAGTGCGGCTTCGATCAGGGTTGCTACGTTGTATTTGGTTAAAATTTTCTTTACTTTGCTAACCTCTTCAAGATTAGTTTCTTGGATCTCTTTAACAATTTTTTCTATTCTTTTTTGTAACGACATTTGATCTTTGGCGTACGATTTCTTAGCCTCTTTAAATGCCTTTTGCTGGTTGGCCTTGTTGTTAAGATCCTCTCGAATTGATTTTTCTAGGGCTTTGGGAATCGCTAGTGGACCAAAGGGACTATCAAGTACTTTTTGGGCCAGTTTTTGTTTTTCTGTCAGCGTTCGAGGCTTACCATAATAATTGATCTCGATGCCAGCATTGGGCAGAAATGCATCAATAAACTGAGTCCAGTTAATTTTGCTGCGACGTCCTTGTAAAATATCATCAAAATTTGTGACAATTTCATTTACATATTTGTTGTTTCCCTGTTTTAGGGTTGTGAAATAGTATTCAACGCCTTTGGGAAGTGCATAGGAAGTTGAGTCCCGGTCGTAGAGCGTCGCCCCAACCATTTTATAATTTTCATTAAATGCTAGCAAAATTGACTGATGCTTTGACAACTCGTAGCCATTAAATGTAACAAAGTTCTCCAGATTAGCAAAGAATAATTTTACTTTGTCTAAAAGATCTAAAAAATTGATGTTGGGGCTGATTGCGCCATTAAAAAATTTCAATTGGTGTTGATATATCTTAAAGGCTGTGCCTATGTATTTTATGAAACGCTTACGACTGGCAATATCCATAGAAATTTGATATTCCTGGCCCGAAAAAGTTTGGGTGGGGCTTCTGGGGGGGATATTCTTCAGCGCGGATTTAAGAATTTCAAATTGTACTGTGGGGTTTGATAGGGGCCGAGATGGGAAGAAAAAGCCGGCTGCTGATGCTACCACCGGGAAGGTGGCGGGGTCATCGGTGAGGCCGTAATAATCTAAAATTACCTGGGCAGCGCGATTGGCTAAGGCCGGGGATGCGTAAGTGGACTCTGGGAGGCCTCGCTCTACAACGCTGGAATACAAATTAATTAAGACGGTGTCCTCTGTCTCGTAAGGTTTTCCTATCTTTCTAGCGTGCCACTTCCTTAACGGGTTACCATCAGGGTCTAATAATTCAATATGTAACTCGTCCATCTTTATCCTGTCGTTACCAGACCACTTAAAATATATTTTTCTGCAACGGGGTTGAAGTAATTATTCTGGCTTGTTTCTTTATTAACGATGGAGAAAATCATTCCTGTTTCGACTGTTGCGACTCGTTGGAATGCTTGCTTATACCCTTCGTACAGAAGCGAAAACGGCTGCGTGGTCGAGGATCCCCAAAAGGGTGAATTATGGTTGTGTGTCATAACCTTATCATTAAAGGCGCCCTGTAGCCTGACAAACTGTTCCACTGTTCCGCGGACCTCATCAAGTTGTTCCGCCATCTCACTCAGGGCCTCAAGAAGATTATCACCTTTTACCATTGGCTGTTGGTCAGTACCGCCTCCTACCAATAAATCAATACCTGGATTCGCTACGTTTTTCTGGCCTTGAGAATTTCGATTTGTGGGGTGGGCTGCTATTTTGATACCGCCCTCGCCCTTGGCTTGGATGTTGACATCATCCGCCATAATCCCCACGGCCGAGCTCATGTTTCTTGAGCCTAGACTGCCCTCAGGAAGCTGCATGTTTTCATCAATGTTGGTTGCCTCTGCTATATAGACTCGAGCTGGGTCGATCTGGAAGTTGGGGTTATAAAGTATCTCTTCTCCCATCTCGTCTGTTTCTCTGGCATAGGCACCCATATGACCAGCGACCAAATCAATAGAGGCCGCAGGAATTCCCTGACCTCCTAGGCCACTTGTAAGGCCTCCGGGGCGGTCTGTTCCTAGTGTTATAGAGGCGTTAGAGTCACCCTCTAAAACCTTTTCTGCACTAGTGGAACTTCGTGTTGGCTTAGGCGCTAGCGGCTTACCTCCTCCAAATCCACGATTAGGAAACGCTTTAATACCCGATTCCTTAAACATCCTTTTATCGCGAGGAGAGAGTCTCTTGGGATCTACAAGAGGCTTTTCAACAAGGGGTGTAAAATATTTAGATTTCATAACTTATGTCCCATAATATTATACCGCAATAGGGTCGTTCCAAGGCGACTGAGAGCGAGATTGCTCGAACAACACCTGCTCATCCTTGCCCTCCGAGCCCTCTCCCCACGAAAAGTGAATATGGGGTGCTGTCGCTGCGCTAGTGGGGTTCCGGTATTCATCGATAAACCTAAACATGCCGGCATTTCCGGATACATGTCTTCGTAGTACGGCGACCACTGAATCCAGATCGCTATCTCCGGAGCCGCGTCCGGACGCTAGGACGAAATCTAGGCCGCGGCCATTGGTGTGTCGACTCTTGTAACAGTTACCTGGGGCGCCAGATCGTCTTCCGCCGGCGGCGGCGCCATTTCTCTTCGTTGACATATATTGACCGTTTTTGCATATCAAGCCCTGGTGGAATTTGTCGTTGCCGCCTGTTATTCGAATTTGTATGTGCGGAAACTCTACCGCTATCGTGCTCATTACTGACGTTGCGGCTTCGGCCAACTCTGCAGTGATGTCTCCGCCATTTGCAATTTCATCGCCTTTTTCATATACGCGTGACGCTCCTAGTTGCGCGATTACGGCGCGGAGTCGATCTGCATTGGGAGTGGGGCCCGCGAAGGTTCGATAATCTTCAATGGTGGACGCGGCGCCGAATGCAGCCATAGATTTCAAAGGATTAGTTATTTCACCTGACAATGTGTAGGGAGGCATATCATTTACCATCTCAGTTATAATGCCAACTCGACGTGTGTTCTGCTCAAATTTGCATCTCACAAATGAGCCCGGAACAATCGGAAACACATTCGGATCATAATAAAAACGAGGGTACCAGCTTATTATGCGACGATCGTCCGCGGTGACCCCATATGATCCGGGGATTGGAAAAATATCAGTGTGCCGCGTACCGATGACCATAATATTAGCAACTTCCAGGGGTGCCGTTTTGGTCACTCCTAGGGCGGATGCCAACCTTTCCGTGATTACGGGACCGGGCGCGGTTCGGGGTGCGGAGGTCTGCTGGCTGGAACTGCTGTCAGCATTAGGGTTGAGAACAACTCCCAGTGCTGCGTCCCCAGATCCAAGTATACGGTTCTCGAATGCCTTAAGGGCGCTGCGATGGATTATATCAAAAGTGTCTTCGAAGCGAGTGTCTATGTATTCCTCGAAGCCGAGATCGAGGCCATGGCTCGAGTCAGCGTATAGGAGAGCTAGCGTTTCTAGAGAGTTAACTTGATAGAACAGATCAGCAGAGCTATTGGGAGCTCCCTCGTCTGGCATGGGCAGCGCAGGGCCAGCGACTGGGGCCCCGGAGATGATGACTTCATCGAATTCGACTTCAGTGGGCATTGTCTTTACCCTCGTTTAACAAGTCAAACAACTGATCTTTGTCGTCATCGGTGAGTCCAATTTGATTGGTTTTTTGACGCTGTAATATACTAGCGAGTTTTACCATCTGCTCATTGGAGCGCTGGAGGTTTTCGACAAATTTGGCAGCGATGGGGCCCATTTCGCGTCGTTCGGCAGAAGAGAGCTTCATATCAGACATAACATCCATGAGAAGAGTTTTTGCCATCGCCCGGTCTTCCCGAATATTTTTGGTAGTTTCCTCTAGATATTCATCAAGATTTAAATTTCGCCGCTTTGCCATTTTCCTTTAAACACCTTATATCTTTTCCTTAATTTATTCAAATTATTAACAACTTGTTTTGTATTAAGGCCCGTGATCTCTCGTAGGTATAAGTAAATAGCTTTTTTGTTGAAAATTTCAATTTCATCAGCAGAATCGAGGAGAATTCGGACGGCCATTAAGACTTTTTTCTCATTTTCTTTTAACATAAAAGAGTCCCAAGTGTCTATTTCGTTATCTAAAGAGGACCAAAATTCAAGATCTGTTCGTTTTTGTTCATAAGTCGGGTTATCCGAAATGAGGTTTTCTTCTAGTTCATTAAGGATATCTTCCATGAAGACTTCCGTACGATTTCTTTTTTGTGTTCTTTTTACCTTATGAATAAACCAGTTTTTTGTAACAACAGAAAAATATGAAAAAGCTTTTGATCCCTTGTTCGGGTCATATTTGTTTAAAATAGTCGTAAGCCAAACCTTACAATCTGCTTTCAAATAATCTATGTTCGGAAGAGTAGTAAACCTATAGGTATAAATAATCTTATCGACCATTTGGTCAAAAGCCGGCTGAATATATTCTATGTATAGCTCGGATCGTAGATCTATGTCATTTGTGTTGGCATACTTTACAATAGCATCTTCATGTACTTGGGTAAAATAATGATTTTTATTCTTTTTCGATCTCTTGCGCGCCATTGAGCTCTTTCTCCAATTCTTCATCAATAGTATATTGGAATACACTTCTGAAAGTTTCCATCTCCTCTAGTACAAGCTTTACTTTATGTATTAGCTCTTGAATAATTGGCTCGCCATGATAGCTATCCATACTATAAAGGGATCCGACAAAAACCTCGAATGCTTTAGTTGTCAAAAATAAATCGGAGATGTTCTCGGAGATAAATATAAATTTTCGGAGTATTCGAACCGAATACCAAACCAAAAATAGATTCACTAATATAGAAAAACCACAAATTATATAAACAGTCATTATTCTTTGCTCTTGTCTTCAAGTTCTTTTTTCTGTTGGCGCAGCTCGGCCCGGGAAGATTTAATAAACTTCTCTGTTAGTTTACCGGCTTTAGTAGACTCCCCTTTTTTAATTTTAGGGGCGGTAGAAAACGGAACTAATAATTTTACCAATCCGTTTGGCGCTTTACATTTTGTACACTCAGTGTAAACTTCATCAGAAAGATGAGAAAGAGTTACCAGTTCTTCACACAATGTGCACCGGTATACATATCGAGGCATATTATCCTCGTTTTTCTAGGGCTTGCAGCCTTTCGTGAATGCTATGTAGGTGCTTTTCAAGCTCCCTGGCTTGTTCGCGAATTGCACTAGCAACAACGCTCTGGGCCACTTCTTTAACCTCTTCGCGGATTAATCCGGGTGTGGTTTTAGTAGTACTTTTTTTAGGCATCAGTGTTCTCCTCCGTTTCTTCAATTGTAAAAGGTGGTGTAACGTTATCTAACGATACGACCGGGGGATTCAAAATTAATAACGTATCCTGGTTTTTGTCCTCTGGGTCTACTTGGAAATCCATTTCGGTCAGAAGGGGTACGATATCGCTTTGTTCCATTAATGATTTTTGGAGCGCCATCATTAGAGCGCCTATTGCTTGGTTAGTTAATCTCATTTTTTGTTTTCCTTATTATTTATTGGATTTTATCCATCCATGTATCAATCATGTCATCCAGAAGGGTTTCAAAGGTATACTCCGGTTCCCACCCCAAGATGTCTCTAGAAGAAGACGGGTCGCCGCGAAGATAGTTTAGCTCTTCTGGACGCATGAACTTTGGGTTCTGGACGACATAGTCTTCATAATTCATCCCCAGCTGAGAGAACACGTAATCACACAGTTCTCGGACCGAGTGGGTTTCACCGGTGGCCACTATAAACTCTCGTGGTGTTTCGTGGTTGATAATCATATGCATTGCACGGACATAATCTTTAGAGTGGCCCCAGTCTCTATAGGAGTCCATATTTCCCAGTTCCAGTTGGTCTCGGTGACCTTTTTTAATCTCGACGGCCGACTTCACAACTTTATTGGTAACAAAGTTGGAGCCGCGGCGGGGCGATTCATGATTAAAAAGAATACCATTGCAAGCGTGCAGTCCGTAGGCATGGCGATAGTGACGCACCAGATTATAGGCTAAGAGCTTTGCGCAACCATATGGGCTCACGGGATTCATAGGAGTAGTAAGTCTTTGGGTTTTATCATCATCAATAGAGTTGCCAAACATTTCAGATGAGCTAGCTTGATAGAACTTGGCCTGGGGCGCAAATGTTTTATAAACCTCTAATAAGTGTAAGACACCTAGGCCGTTTGTTTGAAGAGTAAACGAAGGAACGTCATAACTAATCCTTACGTGACTCATAGCACCTAAATTATAGATTTCATCCGGTTGGACCTCTGTGATAATCCTTACCAGGGAGGGGTAGTCCAACAAATCCCCATAATATGTAGTGATGTCGTCGGACAAGTGGTTAATACGACTGTCCTGGTTTTCCGAGACCGAGTGGCGCCTAATGATACCGTGAACCTCGTATCCTAAGCTATTCAAATATTCAGCTAAATAACTGCCATCTTGGCCGCCTAGGCCGGTGATTAATGCTCTCTTTTTAGACATTTGTGTCTCCTTTGTTTATTGTATTGGTTGGGCCGGAGTGTTCTACTTCGTGATCTAAGGCTAAAATCATACAAGATGCTTGGTTGCCGCGGCTTTTAGAAAAAAACTTGTATCTTACATTATTTTCTTTGACAAATTCTCCAAAGGCCCGGGCCTCGTCGTTGAATTCCGGGTCTTGGTTTACGATCGTGCCGTGAATTTCGTCAAACACGATTATCGTTCCGGGAAGAATCCTGTTTTTTAAATACTTAAATATTGTTTTTGTAGAGCTGTATAGGTCGCAATCGATATGTAAAAAAGAAATCGGACCTTTATGCTTTTCAAGGAACAACGGAAGCGTAGCTTCAAATAATCCTTCCACTATTTCTATGCAGGATGGGTCAAGGTCCGGAGGCTCTTGGGCGAAGGATCCTTTTTTATGGCTCGACCATGGTTCGGGCAATCCAGAGAAACAATCAAAGGTGTATAACATCTTATTAGGAGGTAGAGATTTCTGTATTATTTTTGCTGTGCGGCCGGTGGCTGTGCCCATCTCTAACCATAGGGAGTCTTTGGACGAAGCGGGCCAGTTAGTTGGCCGGTGTACAGCGTTGCGTGCAGCATATGTTAAATTCTGGTGATCGCTGTCGAAGTTCACGATTTCTGGATAAAGTGAAAAATCAATTTTTGTCATAGTGTTAATGTCTGTCATAATGTCTCAATCTTTTCTATAAATGTTTTGTCTTTTTCTACACCGTAATATGGGCCTGTTATTAACGCTCTCTTTTTAGACATTTGTGTCTCCTTTGTTTTCTACAATAAATGTTTTGTCTTTAGTCTGACCATAATATGGGCCATTCTTTACTTCGTACAGCGCCGTGTTATCTTCAAGTACTGTGAAACCGTGCCCGGCTCGGTAGGCCACAGCACAATCTCCCTTGGTCAAGACGGTTTCGCAGACCACTGTATCATCAAAATCCCAAAACGTGGCTGCGACACTACCCTCTAAAATAATCCAAGCCTCGTGAGTGTTATCAATAGTTCTTTCTAGAGCATTGTGGCGATGAGGGGCGAAAGTTGTTCCTTTGACAAGGCGCTTCGTGGAAATCTGTAGATATTCCTCGTCAGGACATATGTCTAATCGGGTATCACTAATATCACCATATCGATGAATACTTAATAATAGTGTGTCTGGCTCTATTTTTGAATATATGTTATTTGGCATTTACCGCTTTCCACGCAATTATCGAGTATCCATCCACAAACATACTACCGACGGAGCTTCGTTGCAGTTGTACAATCTCTATTTTGCCACAAGATTCTAGTTCTTTTAATGTAGAAATTAAGCCCCCTAAATAATTTCTCTTATTAAAGTAGCGTACGCTAAAATAATCTATAAGATTTTCGTCTGGGTTGAGGGGCTCCGCCATGGGCTCAATATGCACACAGATCTCGGGATTCTGGGCAATTAAGTACTCGACGAAGTCTCGATATGAATCTCCAACCTGTTCGAGCGCTGCGAAAGTATAGACACCACTGTTTCGCTGAAGGATGTATTCTTCGTCTACGTTAAAGAAATCAAAGTTATGGTAACCAAAATTGGTCCCGTACGCCTCATTAATTTTCTGTACTCCGTCTTGTGAAGAGGTTGCCCAGTCTAGGCCGTATACCTGGGCCTCAGGGTTCACATCCCCCACTCGCATCAGGTTGTGGCCGGAGCCGCACCCGAATTCATAAACTGCGTCGCGGTCATGGAAATGTTTTTCAAATAACCAATATTGTAAAATTTTTACCATATTGTATTCAAAACTTTTATTTACTGGCTTTATAAAATCTTGTTGCCAGCGAACATAGGGAAATTTTCCAAAATATTTAGGAATAAGGGAGTGATACTCCTGGGTCTCACTAAATTCATCGCGGTTTTCGCCCCATCCGCGTTCCCAATCATTAATTCGGTGAGGGCCAGAGCGCGTGATTGTTGGCGCGTCTAAGACTTTTAAAATTGTAAGAAACAGACTATCTCTCTCTTCCTTGTTGAGCTCTACATATGAAAAGTCGAGCTCCTCAATTTTAGATTTGACGAAGTCGCTTAGCTGATCTCCGAAAGCTTCCTCAAAATTTTCTATGGTTAGGTGTTTTATAGTCACTGCTTTTCTCCATCAAAATTAAACCACTTAATCGTGGCGGCTATTCCGTTTTCTAGGTTGTTGATTTCTTTATCGTCGCGCATAAATTCTGTTTTATAGCGTGTCATATCTAGGCCCACATTTTTGGGTGCGCTTTTGACTGTATCGGGCTTACTGGGGCCCTTCGCTACTGTTGCTTGGAAATTGCTAGCAATCTTTTCAGCTAAAGAATAGATTGTGGTGGGCTCCGTATCTCCACCTACATTATACACCAATTCGCTACCATATAAAAGAATGTTTAATAAATATTCTACCGAATCAACAATATATAAGTAATTTCGTATGGCTGCGCCGTCGTCCAGCATCTCGATAACATTGTACTGGTGGGCTTTGAAAATAAACTCTTGCAGCACTCGCTGGTCACTAGTAAGTACGCCGGGGCCATAACTTAAAGCCACACGAGCAACACGAACATGCATATTGGGGTCTTTATTATACTCTTTACAAAGCACTTCTCCCATTTTTTTTGATACTTTATATGCCTCGCGATTATTCTCCAATTCATACTCTCCCCCGTAGTATTCGGGTGTTGGGAGCATCTGTTCTGGGGGGTCACCATAAATTTCGCTTGTACTTAAAAATAATAATGATCCACCGGCGTGAGCGTGAATGTGGGATAGTAAGCTCTCCAGCCCTACAATATTAATCAGGGATGTTTTTATGTTATTTGATAAAAACTTAGAGGGTTGTCCGTATCCCGAACAGAAAAAAGTGAAGTCAAGAACATCTGGCAAGCATGCACTGTCCACTGGTTGGGAACAGTCCCATGAAAAGTATTCAACGTCGTCACGATGTAATAAATGATGCAGTCTGACTGCTCGTGACTGCGGACTATATGATGTCAAAAGTATATGAAGGCCATATCCCTCCTCGTCGTTTAAAGCACACATCACATCAGCCAAGAAGCCCCCTAAAAGCCCATTGGCGCCGGTGATAAGTACGGTTTTACCCCTCAGAGGTGCCAGGTCCGAGCGTTGGCACACCTTCACGGCTTCATACTTTAATACGTCATAGTTATATGGGTGCATTTATCATCTCTTGAAGATTTTGAGTTGTAAGTCCCAGGCGCTCTCGATGGTCACTTGCTGAACCGTAGTTTTCACAGAACTTCCGCGGGATCCCCAATTTCTTTATTAATACTCTTATAGTGTTTTTTGAAGCGATGTCAAATATTTTATCTGCATAAGCACCAGATGAGGAGTTTTCCTCTATCACCAAATTTAAGTCGTGAGAACGTAAAATCCTAGAAATCAAAGTTTCGGCGGAAGGACTCATTGGTTCAACGGTGGGACTATAAACGACGGTATGATCGGTCCAGTTGGGGAGATCCAAAACACTTTGCAAGAGGTGACCATTGGCAAAAATGGCCTTACGGCTTGTACCAAGATTAAGCAGGGCACACTCATAGGCACGTACCCCCGTAGAGGCGCTGTGTACGTCTTTAGTGAGCTTAAAATACTTTGGGCGCCCATTGGCCCAAGAATCTTCTAGAAGGTCTCTAAACTCCTGTGAGTTCCCCGGGACAAATATGTCGATGTTAGGAAGGGGCCTGAGGATAGAGACGTCTTCATAGCAATGATGTGTGCACCCCAAGTGTGCATAGTCAAACGAGGCACCGACTGAAATAATTGTAACGTCGAGGATCTGATAGCAGAGGTCGACCTTAATCTGTTCATAGGCGCGTTCAACACAGAAGGGAGCAATTGTGTGAACTACTGGGCGATACCCCTCCATTGCAAGTCCTGCGGCTAGCCCCACCATGGCCTGCTCGCAAATCCCAACATTATAAAATCGTCTAGGGAATTCCTTCTCAAAATCGCGCAACAGATGGTGACTAATGTCTCCGATGAGGACAACCAGTTTTTCATCCTTACGGGCTAGCTCAATCATGCTATCGGCAAAGGTCTTACGCATCTAACTCCTCGCAAAACTGGTTATATTCATCAGCGTTAGGGGGGCCATGATGCCACGCAAACATATTATCTTCCATGGCGGAGACGCCGCGGCCCTTGATGGTGTCACATACTATACACAAAGGCATGTCTGATTCCGTGTTCAGAGCATTTTGTAGGGCGCTTATCGAGTGTCCGTCGGCAATCTCAACGACGGTCCACCCAAAAGCCTTAAACTTTTCGCCAATATTGGTCGATGGCATTGCACGCGTCTGAGATTTGTTATTATCTACGATGCACACTAGATTATTTAGTCCAAGCCGGTCTGCAAGCATCGCGGTCTCCCAAATGGTGCCCTCGTTGCACTCGCCGTCACCTACCAAGCAATATACTCGATCCTCCCGATTGTCTAATTTAATAGCCAACGCAGCGCCGGCGCATATAGGGAGTCCATGACCCAGAGAGCCTGTCGAGGCATAAATTTCTTTTAACTTATTGCGATGAGGATGGCCACCTAAGATACTCTCGTATTTTATAAAGGTGGCTAGCTCTTCTTTGGTGATGATTCCAAACTCGGCAAAAATTGCATACAGAGCCAAGCACCCGTGGCCCTTGCTTAAAACAAAAACATCATCACCCTTTAATACATCTTTATACAAAACATATAAAATTTCAATTATCGAAAAAGCACTGGGAATGTGGCCTGCTTGTGCGTCGAACGATGTTTTTAAGATCTCTTTTCTTATCTCGCGGCACGGCTTAGTAAGAGCTGCCATTATTAACTCCCGTATTGACGATTAAGGTAGGTAGTAGTGATATCGGGATTCATATAAAGCGCTGCGGCAGCAACGTTTGAATCTGTACAAATCAAATGATCAGTCTTAGAAAGAAGTGTACACTCAATCAAAACTTCTTCGCCATGCATGGGTCCGGTAGCAGATGTAAGACAAATAGGGTCGGCGGATAAATAATTCTTCATACGAACTGCGCCATAGGCAATTATCTTTTCCCTTCCAAATGTTTTTACAATCTCTCCGATGGCCTCATTGTTATCAGATGCCACATATATTTTAGCATTCGGCTTTACAGTCAAATAGGCCTCGATTGCGTCGAGATAAGCCGAGAGGGGGAGCGCCTTGTGTGGGTACTCTAATTTTTTATCGGTGCCGCGTACATGAACGCCCAGAATATCTCCGGAGAAATGCTTACTGGCGAACTCTTCTACTTTTTTGGTGACCGTCGGCTTTACCTTAACATATTTATTAATAACTTCTGTCACCCGATTCCTATGTATGTATTCTAAAGTCTCTCTATGAGGAGTGTCCTCCTCTGCGCCAAGGTAAGACCACAGCGCCAAAGGCTCATAGCTATGAACGTTCGCAATTAAAAACTTATTTTCTCGCTCAAAATCAAATTCCCCTACCATAAAGATATCAGCAACATCGTGCATGCCCTTTTCTGCATCTTCGACCGAATATTCATTCAGGACCTCAAAATAATATTCCCAAGGATTGATAGACCCATTATATCCTTCCGGAGCATAGTACAAACACTGACAGTGCTTTAGGCCTGGAGTACTATTGCGAGAGGGGGGAGTCCCCTCGGTTACAAAATTGGTACGGTCTTTGACGTATTTTGGGTGTCCTAGGCGAGAGGCTTCTGCAGCGCCATTTCGACCTAAATTAGGATCTCTTCGGCCTGGGCCCCAGCGGACCACCGGAATATACCCATTTTCTTCAGCCCATTTAATATTATCTATTGTGTGTAAATATATTGAAAACAGTCCATAAGGACGCGAATCGATTATTAAAAACTTTTTATCGCTCATTTTTAAAGTACTCCTTAAATTTAGAAAACTGTGCTTGGCCAAAAACGTTTTTATACTTGAAGAAGATACTGCGTTCTTCGTTAAACCGGGCATTGGCTCCCTCTGCTCGGGTAGAGAGACCCTCCGGGTTGTAGTAGTAGAGACCCAAGACCTCGTTGATTTTTTTAAACTTCGAGCCAGAGCGTACGCAGCGCAACCACATATCCCAGTCCCCAGCGTATTTTAAAGACTCATCGAATAATCCGTTTGTGTCAGTCATTGTTTTTCTCCACATCGGTAGTGGACCTGGTAAACATTTTACCATAGCAGAAGGAGAATATTCATAGGAAGAATGCTCATATAAAGCTGCGGAGGAGGAATTATTCTCATATGTCTCGTTTATGCCACCTGTCTGGTAACTGTCCGCGTAGACCAGATCAACGGTGGAATCTACAAGGAGATTTTTAGCTAAAACTTCTAGTGCATCGTAGCGGCGAGTGTCGTCGACGTTCCACAAGGTAATGTATTCGCCGGTTGCCATTTCGAGACCCATATTCATGGTTTCTTGAACTGTGGGTGTGGTATCCAGGCGCTTATAGATAATGTTCGGATATTTGTCAATATAAGCAGCCAAGACGTCTTCATATTCACCATCGGGAGAATTTGCATCAAGTATAATAAACTCACACTCATCGAAAATGGTTTGGTTAGTTACCTCTTTCATAAAGTGCATAATGTATTTCTTGCTCTTATACATGGAAGTAATTATCGATATTTTGGGTGGCTGCAATGGTTCTATAAAGGTAGGTCGGCCCGAAGTCATAGCGTCGATGAAATTTTGATATATTTCTTCTCTTTTGACTTTCAGAAAACTAATAATTTCGCGACCTTGAAGGTTCCTAAACCAATCCTCGGACGCAGCTCCTATTAATTTATTTGTAAGAAGACGACAACCTAAAATCTTAGCTTCTACACTTACCCTATTAAATGTCTCAAGCCATTGGGGGAAGAAAACAAGACGCTCTGTTTTGGCTAGCTCAACCAAAAAATCCTCATACGCCAGTGGGGGGATGAGCTCAAAATCAATGTTGTTGTCTTTACAATACTTAATTGTTGCCGGCATGCCCTTGTTTTTGTTTTGAGAGGACATTACCCCATTTGGCCGAGTTTTTGGTGTGTCGATGAGTGATTCCAAATATGCCATCTTCTCATCAGACCACAAATTTCCGCCCAAATTAACCACATGGTCAATTAACAGGTTTTTTTGTAATGTTTTCGCATGAATTTTGCTTTGGCAGAAAACGGCGCGTGCAGCCTCGTAGAAATCCTTATTTATGATGAAACGACTCGGAGCGAGCATGTTTCGAAATTTTGAAGGATCATTTGTGCTCACATATTTATGATCGTGCTCGTAAATAAGATACGCTTCATCTCGCAGCGCGTGCTTGCATTCGGCGCTTAACATCATAAAGTTCGCTACAATAAAAAAAGAGTCCTTATGATCTGCAATATGAGAAGGGGTAATGTTTTGCGAATTTGCGATGGTGACTTCTATACCGTCTTTTCGAAAAAGATTAATCAGTTCATCATTACAAACTTCGGCGCCGCCAGAAACTCCGTCCTTGAGAAAAAAATCTGCTATAAAAAAGATTCTTAAATTTCTTGAGGGGCCTGTACTTCGTCGTTCCATTCCATCCAGTCAATCATTTCCGGAGCCGATTCTTTGTCTATCACAAAATCTACAAATTCACGATACTGATTCTCTTCAGTAAAGGTTTCTAGGATGTGATTACGTAAAACGACGGCTTCTTTCCTATAGTGTGTCTCCTTGGCCAAAACATCTCTTAGCGTTCTCTTGTAGGAGGCCTCTTTCGCTTCGCACCACATTGCATCCTCGGCAAAGATTTGATCTGCTCCGGGGCCCTGGCGCATTTGGGGGGGTAATCGAACAATGTCATACGCCACGCTAGCAACGCGTGGAACGCGTTTGCCCTTTTTGTTAGTTTTACAGATAAAGTCTAGCTGGCCACTCCACGTGGTCGTTATCAAGGGGAGACCACAGCATGCGGCCTCAAACAGGGGCAACCCAAAACCCTCTCCGTGGCCTATATTAATCAAAGCCTTCATTGTGGGATGAGTATAAAGCCACGCCAAATTGCCCTCAGTTATCTCGCCGTGTAAGAAATAAATCTTACACTTCTTTTCTGTATATGGTGCTAACAAGGTGCTTAGCCGGCGGGCCGTGAACTCTCTATCCATTATAGAGTCGGCAGCGGAGTTGGTCTTTAAAATCAAGCCAACATCGTCATCGTCATGAAACTCCTCCACAAACCACCTAATAGTGTTCTCTAGGTTTTTGCGGGGGCCCCATTGAGATACCGCTAAAAAGTTCTTCTGTGTTGTAAACTCTATTTCTAGTTCTTGAGGCTCGTTTACCCTAATGGGATAACTTACCGCCTTAATGGGAATTTGAAGTCCCCAATTCGGAACAGGATTACCGTGTTGATCCTGAACATCATATTTAGTATTTTCGAATACCTCTTGAGAATGTGTCGACGTCGTAATGACTCTGTTCACTATTTCATTTGACTTTGCAATCCACTGAGGAGTTACCTTTGTTGTCTCAATACCGGCTGTGTATCCTACATTAACCGGCGCAATTCTCTGAAATTCATTTGGTATAGTTACCTGTAGAGACATGTCAAAAGTATTGCCGGCATGGTGGTACTGGGCAGTCTTCTCGATGGTTTTGATAATAAAGGTACTCTCTTCGTCCGAAATCGATACTTGCCCAGTGTGTCCCCATGGAAGGTTAGATATATAAATATCAAATAAATCTGGCCTTGAGCGTAATGCTCTCAGGGCGAAGCGCGCTTGCTCGCCGTACCCGGAGCGAGATAAAATGGGGGCTGACAGTAAAATTCTTTTTTGCATTTCTAAAACATCCTAACTTCATATGGGGTATACCCCGATCGAGTGTCCCAGGATCCCATTTCTTCGTGAATCCGCATAAATAGCTCATCCCATGTTTGCACAAAAGTCTCAAAATTGAATTTTTCCTGTGTAAACTCTCGACCTAGGAGACCTACCTCTCTTCTTTTTTCTGGTGCCATCTCATACAGCCTGGTTAGAGCATCGATAAAGTCGTCTTTGTTGATGCGATCTTCATAAATATATGGCACCTGTTGTGAGCCAATAATTGCTTTTGAGGCGGGCTCAAGACCTTCACCGAACCAATTTTCGCCGTCTGTAACCTGGTCTTGAAGGCCCCCTGTCAGCGTTACGATAATTGGGGTTCCACAAGATAATGACTCCAGTGTAGCCAAGCCAAAACCCTCTGCATCAGAGATATTTATAGTGACATCGGCCATATTGTACATCATCGCAAGATCGGGCGAATTAACTTTTTCGCGTGAAAAAAGAATTTGCCCGTTTGTAAGCCCCAATTCATGTATAATAGCTTCTAGATCCTGTCCGTGCTGATCTTTTACATCTGTGTGCATGATTAATGTGGCTTTGTCGTGTCCCACCTTATCTAAAAACTCCTTGAACCACCAGATAAGAGTTCCTGACTGTTTTCGTCTTGCATTTCTGTTGTTCCAAAAACACACAAATTTATCTTTAAAACCTTTTTGTTCTTTAAGTTCGCTAATAATATCGGGATTTAGAGGCTGGAAGACATCGCCGTCAACTGCGTGAGGGATATAGGAACTTTGCACCTCGGGGGTTACAGTCTGTACGATATCGTGAGTCAACTTGGAAATACACGCTACATGGTCGTTTGATAAATAAAAGGGCCGGTTAAACTGGGGGTATGGATAATTGTCCCATACGTGGTAGTAAACCATTGGCACCTTTGTACGAATTTCGTTTTCTATTTGCCACAGCCAACCATAGAAGCGTGGATCTGTCATAAACCATAGTATATCCGGTTTTTGTTGTTCGATCATCCCTCGAACCATATCTGCATTCCCATAACCATCGACAGGCCAGATGACCCAGTCTTCCCCCCACTGCTCTGTTTTCTGAGGTTGATGATTGGGGTGTTGTACGGCGCCGCCGAAGGAGACAAACTGATACTTTCCAGTTTTGAGCATTCCTTCAATTATGTATTTTGTTTGTGTCCCCACTCCGGATGGAGAAAGAGGGTGATCACTGATCGTGAAGATCTTAATTTTATCGGACATGTTGGTTCCTTAGGGGCAGTGTTCAGTATTAAGTAATTTGCAAGGATAGGGCTTATGGCAATGCAGTCTGTTCTTGATGCTAAATCTTTTAGTGATATTATAGATCGCTTGGTATAAAAGTTTAAGGGCGTTTTCCGTTTTTTTGGGGCCGCTCGTTACTCTAAATATCTCTACACGGTCTTTTTTGGCCGTTCTTTTTAGTAATGCAAAGTGAGTTTCCACGTTATCTGGGTCGATTTTGTGCTTCTGACAGAAGAAATGCTTGTATAAAGTCAGCTGGTATGTTACTAATTTCTCTGCCTTTCTACGAGAATCCCATCCCCAGGAGCAGGTCTTCCAGTCAAATAGATGATATGTATCACCCACCTTTACGACTGCGTCAACAAACCCTTTAAAGTTAATGTTGAAATCTTCAATAGGAACATACAACATTTCCTCAGAGGAAAAAACTTCATAATCACCAAAATATTCTTCTAGCGCCGGCTCGACCTCGGCTAAAATTGCTGGGCCGGCCGTTTTCATTTGCTGAACATTAGATCCATTAACCTCGATATTTTTTTCTAGGAGTTGCTGCAGCCTTTTGGCAAAGCCGAGCTGGAATACTTCTCCTTCATTGATGTCTTCTTTTAGGAGTTTCTTTTCGCATACATCGTGTATGGCGCTCCCAAAGGCTGTGTATTCATTGCCTTCAAAAGGGGCAACCCTTTCGATCCAGGCCTTTTTGTGATAGTGGGGGCACATTGCCCAATCTTTTAACTCAGAATAGGATATATGTTCACGCTTGGTCGTCATTAATTATTTCTTCAATCTTTCTATACAGAACTGGTGATATATCTCTCACCGTTCGTGGATTCTCCAGAAAATACTTCTCGAATCCGTTTGCAAAATACTCTTGAATAGAGGTTGCTCCATATGGAGACACAAACAGTCCCATTGTGAGCGACAAAAGAGTAGGATAACCAACGTCGTTGGCAAGGAAGTTATCAAACTTTTTATTATATTCAGTAAAACTATACAGTTTGGGATTAATATGATATCCTTCGGCATTCAGAAGATGATATAGTCTCATTCTCTTTCCCCGAAACTCATTGATCAAATCGTCGCTATATATAAACATGCCGTAGTCATGTTCTAGGGAGTGTGCCACTTCATGAATAAAATTCTCTAGCATATCAAAGTTAGTGGGTTCCAAAGAATCCATATATATAGCGCCGTTATTGTATATAGCGTTGCGCCCATTCAGTTCTTTAAACTGCCCCACATAGATCACCTCAACGTTTCGCAATAACGATTGAGATATATATTCTTCTGCCATACTACAAAACTCTGGCAGGTCGACGGCCTTTTTGACGTCGTCTACTAGAAAAACCGGAATATTATAAATATAGTATTCCATTATTCCTCAGATGGTACCTCGCCGGCGTCGGTCGTAGCGCTCTCGCGCCACGCTTCGGCCGCGTCGGATATTCCTTGGTGATATCCACGCACGAAATTCTCTTCGGCCACCGCCAATAGGAATTCCGGGAATTCGGCCGCGAAAACTTCCACGGCCATGGCTACTGTAATATCACCGGATTCGGGAGCGAGGCGCTCGCCAATATAGGTTACTATCATCTCCTTGAGAGGTGTTTCTGCTGTGACTGCCTTAATTAAATCATTATTTTCTAGTTCCATTTTTTATTCCTTATAGGTTCTGTGCGGCAAAGGTCGCGACTTTAGATCTCTCGCCCTTATGTAAGGTAACGTGCGAGGCTAGCTCAAACTTCTTGAACTTTTCTACGGCATGAGTTAGACCATTAGAAGTA
>Ga0209756_1000909_pt1 | contig 28255 bp, 24 predicted proteins | sample ETNvirenome_6_85_FD_184071 | JGI IMG/M metagenome (GOLD analysis project Ga0209756, IMG submission 184071) | Marine viral communities from the Pacific Ocean - ETNP_6_85 (SPAdes) (version 3) | ecosystem: Environmental > Aquatic > Marine > Oceanic | place: Pacific Ocean | collected 2013-06-19 | reverse complement strand
AAGATGCATCGCTAAACTCTTCATTTACATGACCGCACTGTTCACATGCAAACACGGCAACGGGAATTAACGCTTCTTGCCCGGTAGGTGAAACAATCGCTGACATTTTTCTTAATAGCATTGTCTGTTTAAATGTTTTACCGCCACAACTCTCACAACTAATAATTGTTGTTTTTGAAAGATCTATATTATCTACTGTTGACATGATTATTTCCTTATTATTTTTAACAATATTGTTATTAACGCCATAAAATTAATTTCTTTATCTACGACAAATTGATCTCTATATTGTGCTTCAGCTATTGCAGGAATAACATCTAAAATTTTATTCTTTGCAAAAATATCAATTTCATCATATAATAATTTATAAAACTCTGTATAGTCATTTATAAAATTATCAGCAATTAATTGTCGAATATCTACAAATGAACCATTATTACTCAATAAATCTAATAATTTAAGTTTATAATTATTATGAATAATTGAGCTAACGTCAAGTACTAACTTTTTACTAATGACTTGTCGTTGTGTTGAATTAATTATTTGCCTAATATCTGGATAGCTCGAATTAATAATAATTGCAATATCATCTAAATTAAAATCAATATTTTCTAATTCTAACACACCCTTTAAATGAAAAGCTACTTCCTTTTTTGAGGGAGGTACTATCTTATACAATTGACATCGAGACTGAATTGGATCGATAATCCTCTCTGCATAATTACACGTTAAAATAAATCTCGTATGCCGTGAAAAAGTTTCCATTAAATTTCGTAAAGCTGCCTGTGCATTCGGTGTTAAATAATCAGCTTCATCGAGAATAAGAATTTTTAAAGGATTAAACCCGATAGAACTCGCAAAATTCTTTATTTTAACTCTAACATCATCTACCTTATTTTCATCTGATGCATTTATATATAAATAATCACATTTTATATTTTTAACAAGAATTTTAGCTAGCGTTGTTTTCCCAGTGCCTGCTTTCCCGTATAATAGAAGATGTGGAATATCTTCAGATTGAAGATACCGTTTGACTTTATCTTTTAAATGTTGATTGCCAATATATTGGTCAAGATTTTGAGGACGATATTTTTCACACCACAGATAATGATCTTTTTTTATCATAACTTAATCTATATTTTGCGCAGCAGTTAAAAAATATGATGCATTATAATTATTAACATTAAAAGCTATATGCGCGAGTCCTTTACTCGATATTTTAAATGTTGCGGATTTACATTCCCTATTAGCGAGTAAAATTTCTTTAAACAAGTTAGCATCAAATGATAAAAAATCTGGTAAGAATTTTTCTTTAGCACTAATAGGAATCGTTACACGGTTTGAATTTATTGTTGAATATCCAATAATAATTTTTACGTTTCCATTATCAACAATTGTAAACGTATTAGCATCTGGCAAAGCACTTTTCCCTCTAATAAAAGTATCAATAAATTTATTATCAATATCTATTGTTGTATCAAATACTGGCCATTTTATCTGTTTAGGGGGTGTTTCAATCACTGCTAAGTCGGCTAGCGTAAAATTAACTGTAGCCTCAGAATCGGATATCTTTAATGATATTGCAGATTTATCAACTTTAGTTAAAAATATATCAATATTATCTCCTAAAACATTTAATAGTCGCTGTAATTGACTTGTCGAATAAACGCCTAATTTAATATCCTCAAAAGCAAAATCATCAACAGAAACTTTTCCTAACAAAGCTTTACCGGCCGTTACAAAAGTTGTTGATAACTTATTATCTTTAAAAGTCCACATGGCCCTTTCAACAGCTCCACCTAAACTATATTTTTGGATAAATCGTTCTAATGTTGATTTGTTCATTTATTCTTCCTTATTAATTTTTATATCAGCAGTAAAATATGAATTTATTTTTTTAACTGGAAGTTTTCCCAATTTATCAAATACGATATTTCCATTTTTATCTATGACATAATCGCTTGGTTTAGTTCCAGCTAATCTATATTTGTCTTGTAATGTCATTCCTAATTTTTTTTTCATTTTATTTCTTCTTTTTTATTTTATATGACTTGGTAATTTACCTTCTGCTACATTATAGCCACCAGCATATACTCCATGGCTATCACTTTGTGCTAAAATAAATTGACCTACAGGTGTTCCGCATTTCAATCCAGTAGCACCGTGAACATATAAAGTTCCACATATCGGGCCTTTATACCCACTGTCATATAACCCCGAACCTAAATATACTCCATTACGATTAAAACTACTTCTCACCACTACCCAACCTACTATTCCTTCTGGTATTTCAACATACACATTGCTTGCAAAATCATAGGTGCCTGAATCTAAAATCCAATAATCACTTACAATGGGAACTTCTGTTCTTTCTCGATGCATTTTTGAATCTTCATCGATACGAAATAAAGTTCTTGAATTCATTTCAAATAGCTTATCTGCAGAAATATCAACTGCGTTAGGTTGAATCCATCGGTCTTTTACATTACGAATCCAACCCTTTTCTATAGCCTGTTTTGGATTTATAAACATCAGACCATTTCCTCCGCTATACCTAAAATCTCTGCTAATACTAACATCGCTACGCCACCAATAGTAGAATAAATCAAACTAACGAATCCTCCTATTCGTAACATACTTTTCAATATACTGACCCAGAAATGTCTTTCAGGATCGGGCATGATATCAAATCTACGCATTAATTACTCTCCTATTAATAATTTGCAAGAAGTCGTTGAACGTGCGCTCTAGCAACATCATAAGGAACAGGTCCAGACTTGTCTGCATATTGTACGGGATCAGGGCGCCCTAATTTTATAAAAGCTTCAATGCGTTCAACACTTGATGCACTCTTAAAATCACTATATCCGTCTGCTGTAGGCTTATATGAAGTATTTGTTCTTTTATACACTTCATCAAAATCTAGATGAAGGAGCTTACAACAATTTAAGCCGTCTTGAAGAATACCATATTTATCAGTGTCGAGATATGGTGTCGATACTGAAACTTTCTCTGAATCCCAATTTCCGATCTTAAATGCTTCAAAATCAGCATCGCGAAACTCTTGCCGACAGTCTGGATAAATTGCATGATCGCCTGCATGGATACCCATCGCTATCACGACATCAGTATCGAGTTTTGTCGCTATCGATAACGCTACTGCTTGAACGATTGAATTCATCATTTTATTCCGATTCGGCACAACTGTATCGACCATGTTGGCTTCTTCATAATGACCTTCTGGGATATCGTCACCGCCTTCAACTAAATGTGAATTTAATAACTGACTCAATCCACTGAATTTTATTACTTGATGGGTAACATCCAAATGATTATCTGCGAGATACCAGATAAGTGATTTCGCTCTATCAAGTTCAACTCTATGTTTCTGTCCATAATCAAAGCTCAACGCTGTAACTATATATCCATCTGCTAATAGTCGCAATAGAACCGTTGAACTATCCATACCACCACTAAGTGATAATACTGCTTGTTTTGCTTTTCCCATTTTATATTTCTCCTCTGCTCATTGTTTTAATAAAATCATAAAATTCTTGCCTCGCGTCTTTTCCTTCAGGATGATCTGACGGATCGAGAAACACTCCGGATAATCTCGATGTTTTCATCAACCCATAATTATGTTTAACGCCACGAATCTTAGCGCAAAAATGCGTAGCTTCAACCATAACTGCAACACCAAGACTATCACCAATAGTATTATCTAAATGATTATGTATTTGCTCAGTAAGATTTTCCTGTACTTGTGGTCGGCGCGCATAATGTTCCACAATTCGATTCATTTTCGATAATCCAATAATCTTTCCTGTTTTAGTCGGAATATACGCTACATGAGCAAATCCAACAAATGGTAAATGATGATGTGAACATAAAGAATTAACTGTAATATTGCCCTGGAATATAATTCCGCCATATTGATCTGTATTATCAAATGCGGTTATCTTGGGAGCTTTATCATAACATCCCGTTATCAAATCATTAACGTATGACTTTGCAACTCTATGCGGCGTATCTACACTATTGGGATCATTACGCCAATCAAATCCCAATGCATCTAAAAATTTCTCATAAGCCGATGTAGCGGTTTTAATAATTTCATTTCGTTCTTCTAACGTTTTAGGTATATTTCCATTAACTGCTTTTAATTTCATTAACTTCCTCCATATTGTTAAGTATTTCTTTTATTCTGCCTTGAACTGAAATTTCAGTTAAAGTATAAATTTTTGTTGATGATGATTTTATTGAATTGTAATTCAATACGTTAGTCATAAGCTTATCAATTCTATTTCTATATTTGATATCAGTATCTCGAACCCCATCTTCTACTAATTGTATTTTAGGGGGAATATAGATAACCATATCGTAGGGAAAATAAGTAAAAACCATTTTAAGCATTTCGCTACTATACATATATACTTTTTTTGAAATCTGTTCTCTCACATAATCAAATATTGTAAATGCATGAGAGTCGACAATACATCTATCGAAAAACGCATTCGGTGTATTGAATGCCGTCTCTGATGCGAGTCTCACTTGTTCATTCGTAATAGCTGTCTGAGAATAATCATCAGCTTTCCTATTTATCGAAATACCTGTTCGCTTTACCAAATTTCTCACAACTTCATCATAAAAGGTATAATGGGGTAAAAACGATCCATTTTTCAACTCATTTATCAACGTAGTTTTACCCGTTCCTTGCGCGCCTGATAAAGCTATTCGCATATCAACATCTCCTGCATCCATATTTGGTTGGACTGTAGTGCTTTTAGCTCACCTTCATTTATTTCATATTCATATTCTAAATCGATTTTCCAATCAGGTTTTTTCATTTCATTACGATAAAAAGACCTAAAATCAATTGCGCAATGAATTGCAATGCTAGTGTCGATACCTCTAATGAGTTTCTGTTGTTCGCATGGATACATTTTTAATTCTCGAGCCGTTGACCACATTCCTAATAAATGGATTTGTTTATCATTTGGATTCTGATTTAGAGCATAATCAATTGCCCACTTCCGCGAACCGAAAATTTCTGATGTCACTTTAGGAATTGCAATGCAATCGATATATGGATTTTTACTCAATTTATTCCAACATTTTTTCCATTCTGTTTTATTTCTGCCGTGCGCAACTGCTTGTAATTGAAAATCTTGATCAATAGTCATATTGCGAAATTGCTCGAGCGCATCATCGACTGCTATTAACGTTTTTTCACAATCTTTAAAAACATCTGGTAAGACTATTTCTGAAGGATTGATTATCTTGGCAGCTTCTAGTACTTTATGCAAACTCGCAGCCTTACCCAATTCAATTAAGGAATTATCGAGTATGACAAAATCACCCTGTTCTCTCTTCTTTTTATAAAATTCTGCATATTCAGGATATTTCAATACCAAATGTGTAAGTGCTAAATGATAATCGGTGTTATCAGTTTCCAATGTATGGATTGTTGGAATGAATGCTATTTTCAATTAAACCTCTCTTTCTGTGTTGAATGCTATGATGTGATCTCTACCGGTCATTCTATAACCGCGGTCGGCGCAAAGTTCAAAAACTTTTGGATACATTTCAATTAATGTTTCCCTACAATCACCTGCAGGCATGATGTATGTTTTTTCTTTCGGTATACTCAACCGTAATCTAAATGTTTCGATTTCTTGTATATTCTCTTCGGTTCCATCCCAAACTGGTTTGAAATGATAATCGGCATGGTATGATATCAGTTCTTCAATCACGTCGTAATTTAACCTATATCTATTATGCAAGGCAACAAATTTCTCATCTACTATCGTACCTTTTGGAGTTTCGACTCCAATTTTAGGAACAGAATTACTAAACTTAGGACTTAAACTGATCAAATCAATCGGTATATCAGTTTGTATCGCATGAGAACCTTCCGTCTCTATAGTGACAAAAATACCTCGTTTACGAGCAAACTTCATCAACTGATTAACTAACTCTGGGTGCATACTTGGTGAACCGCCGGTCAACATCATTTCCTTAATATGTGGATTTATATCATATATCCGCGCCACATCATTAAAGGTATATCTACCTTTTTCGGGATGGATACTCGTGTACCAAGAATCACACCATCCACCTTCACCGAAATAGCATCGATGTGTACATCCAGTTGTCCTTACAGCAATGGTTGGTATGCCAAACCTACTACCTTCTGATTGTATACACCTATACAGTTCTATTATTGGAAGTGTTTTATACATCTTCAAATAAATCTTCGTTCCATTCTCTATGTCCTTGACGATAAGCCATATTAGTTTGTGTTTCACGTACTTCTACTCTAAAACACCAAAGTCTTTCTGCTTCTCCTGGACCCCATCCCTCTGGAATGAACACCCCATTTACATACTTGTATAATTGATCGGCTATGGCTTCACATCCCAGATTTGGCAATATAGTAAGTCTTGCTAAACCTCGTTTTTCTAATTCTTTATAAAGATCCATTTCTGGTTCATCTTCAGCTACTAATAATGTATGGTCGAATTGATCATCAAGAAGCTGTTTAAGTTCTCTAAGCCCGCCATAATCAGCGACCCAATTTCTAACATCTAAATGATCTGTACCAAAAAAGAATCTCATGCTAAAACAATATCCATGAATTACATTACAATGACTATCTGCTCTCCATTGTCTGTATGCGCATGGAAACTTATCTACATATTCTTTCGTACTAACATATTTGTATGATACTGGCGATCTATTTTTCAAAGTGACTGTATTCATTATCGTTCTCCTATGTTGAAAATTTATCTAAACTCATTTGACCATCAATTGGTTCACTCCAATTCAATGCATCGTAAAACATTTTTATTTTTTTTTCTAAACTGCGTTCAAATATCTTTGTATAATCGATATATGTTTTTATAAAATCTATAACTTCTTTCGGATCATCATGTCCTTTAAAGGCCATTGCCTCTATGTGAAATGGATTTTGTCTTAGATAAATCCATTTTATTTTATCTTTACTCCGAATCAATTCGTGCTTTTTTTCAACGTTAAAATATTTTAATAGATCATTATATCGAACTGATGCCTTAACATGAATCGGTGCTCCTTTTTTTAAAATAGTAAACGCGGTTGGGTCGCTATTCTTATCAACATATTTTTCAATACCTTTCACGCCAGTAGCGTTCACTATTTCATCAACCGATAATTCTTTCATTGTATTTTTAAAATCGATAATAGATTTATCAATAATATCTTTATCCACATCAGTTAAAATATCTTTTAAAATCTGTCTCATTAAATCTCGAAACGCAGGAGCAGTTGTACTTCTAATAATATCCAACCCCTTTATATCTAATTTATTACATGCTTGCCCATTATCATTTATAATCCACTGTCCATATCTCTTTTTCGCAAGTAGCAATACACTTTTTGAAATTACTTCTTGCTTAATATTAAATAAATGTTTATCTTTAATATTTAAAAATTTTTGGGCGAAAGCATCATATGATTTATTTAAAAAGGCCTGGACTTCATCTGCAATATTTAAAGCCTTTTCTGTCATATCGCTATCATTTTTCAAATCGGCATTAGGAAAACGTTCTTTTATAATCGGGACAGCGCTAACGAATAAAGAATCAGTATCGGTATAAAGAACATAGTCGTTCTTATTATTCAATTCTTTATTATATATGTAATTTGTCATTTTCTGTGAAAATTTAATTAACTGCTGGCCTGTTAACGTTATTGCTTCTGCGTTATCTCTATCGTAAAATCTAAAAATAGGAAGCCCTAAAACACCATAAACAGTATTGAGCATAACTTTTTGAATATATTGTCGTCTATTAAAATATTCATGTTGTTTATCATTCCCTTCCTCAGCATATTTTTTAGCTAATTGCCTATAGTCTTTACGTTGATCAAACCATGTATTCAAAATCGAGGGAATTAATCCCTTCTTATCATTTCTATACATAACACCATTTGCTGCCACCGTTATATTTTCACTTTGAAATATATTTTTTAATTCTGTTTCATTATATGTTTTACTTTTTCCAGTAATAGGTGTAAATGTATATGTTTTCTTATTATTTTTACTAAAAAATTCTTCAGCATTCCAATCTGATAACTTCCCTACTTTCATTTCAGGAGAAATATTCAACGACATAATGATTGATGGGTACATTGAAGTTAAATCTAAATCATAAACCCAATCATGTTTTCCTAAAACTGGATCTTTTACATATGCACCACTATATTTTTCATATTCAGCTTTAATCTGTTTATATTTCGCTCCCCATAAGGCTTTATTAGGTGCGATAACATTTAATTTTTTCATATAAAGAAGCATTGCGCCTTCGATATAACGACTTGGGAAAAATACGTCATCATATTGAACATGGCCTAAATGACAAACCCCTCGAGCTAAACTAATGAAATCTAACTTTTTATCAAGTTTAACAATTATGTCAACATCACGTAAATTATATTCAACAAATTTATTTATATCCTGCTTATACAGATCATCTAAACTTCCGTCATAACTAATTTTTTCAACACCAACTTCAATTTTACCAATATAATCTAATCGATATGACGGTTGCTGCTTAAATGTAAACCGTTTATATAATGCTAAATAATCCAATACCGACACACCAGCGATTTTATACCGATCTATTCGTTCATTATACCATACGTTCCCTATTGGAGATAATGATCTGGCGAACTCGTGACCTAAAACTTTTACAGTCCGATTAAATAAATACGGAATATCAAATCCATCAATATTCCATCCACTCAATATCGTAGGGTTGATTTCTAAATACTTTTGAAAAAATCTTTGTAATAATTCTTCTTCGCTTTCAAATACTTCTACAGTTGTGTTATCTCTTATATAACCTTTCATTTTCTGCGACTTAACGAAGGCACAATACTGTTCAGTTACTTTATCGTAGAGAGCAATTGAAATAATTTCTTTATCCGCATCCTTCCATTCAGGAAATCCATCCGATGAATCTACTTCAATATCGAAAAATAATTCTCGATGGCCTACCGAAACTTCATCTGAATCACTGTATTGATTAATTAAAATTTTTGTTTCTAATGGAATATCACTTTCGAATACATCTTTTTTATCTTCTTCTGCCCAATAAGATGTCTTTTTTAATTTATCGTTATATAATGAACGATATACACCAGTATTCGATCTTACATAAGCGTAATTCTTGACAATAAAATTACTATAACCTCTTTTATCATCCCATAAATGGACATTTATAGATCCGCCTTTTCTACGACAATAAATATTTTGATACATAACCGTTATTAATTTTTAACTCTTAAATATACGAACAGTATTCCATACCAGGCAACAGGTTTTTTATTTATATTTCGCAATGATCAGTATTACAAAATTTATCCACTACTGCTTCATTTCCTTCTACTTTTCGAAAATTTAATTTTTGAAGTTTACTACACATTTCGTTATATTGATCTTCAGTAATTTCTTCGTATGGCATTTGCCTATATGCACCTGTTTCAGATCTCGGGAGAAAGGAAATTCCTTTCAATTGATATTGAAAATAATCTAAAGCAAATTGCAACTGGTCACCTTCTGTTTTAGGATCAAACGTAACCGTACAACTGACTTGATTATCCGCCCAATACCTTTGCATAAATGCAGCTAAAGAAAGCTGTTCCCACATAGTTAAATCTTTTGCTGTTCTAACGCCATCACCTGCATCGACTGGTACTTCAACCACAACAGTAGTTTTTTTACTTCCAAATGCTGGTTCAATTACATACCCAGCGTTTTTTAATGGTTCGATGAGTGGCGAATGGTTAGATAATCTCATCCGCCGAATATAAAATCGACTTTCGGGATGATGAACTCCTGGAGTCGCGCCTGCCAATAGCGAAACAGTCCCGGATGGTTTAACAGATGTTGTTTTTATGCTTCTCGGCACTGCAAACCATTCCGAATACAATTTATCATACTCTTGAATCGCTCGATATCCTCCATTAAGCCAATCTTTTAATTCATTCAATCCTTTATTACTAATAAATTGAGCAATACCACTAACCGAACAACCTATTCTACGATTTCTCAACATCACGCGATTAGTTTCTGGCCAGTGTGTTTTACCTAACGTCACAGTTTTTGCATAAAGGTACGCATATTTTAATGTTTTAAAGTAATCTTCTAAATTATCATGATTATTAGGAAATGTCTCGACTAAACAACACAATTCATAACTTTCTAATGTTTGTTCTAAACACGGATTACCTCCAGCCGCTCTAATATCATGGCCATTTTTAAGATCGCTCATTCTACCATAATGTTTCATATTTTCAAGCCACGCAAATCCCGGTTCACCATTTATTGCAATTCTCTCGCATACAGGGCCATAATCCATGCCTAACTTCGCGAATACGCTATTATTAGAAGTCCACCCGTAAGTCTCTCTCTCAGGATTAACCTTGTAATTTTTTAAGTCAAGATATTCTTCATCGTCTGGTTCTCCGAATACAATCTCTGCTGTTCTTCTAACATTTCCACTCACAACGCATTTACCCAATATATTCATTATATCGACAATTGCAGTTGCTGAAATGGGATTTCCTACTTCTCTATCAAGAATTTTTCTAATTAAGTTATGAGATTCTTCTAACGGTTCAGGGCCGCTCGTTATACCACCAAAACCCTTTATAGGTTCTCCTGCCGGTCTAACTTGTGTATAGTCAAATTCAAGTTCTTGAATACCAAGAAAATAACTCTCAATCAATAATTTAACACTTTCGATCCATCCTTCTCTAGTATCAGGAATTATATATAGATCAAGACCGCGTGTTTTATTAGGCCCCTTTACCGTTATCTGACCTGCTCCTTTGACGTCGAACCCTACCCCAACACCTAACATCGAAGCGTCCATAAGAAATGTAAAAGGTTTCGCTATATCATCTTTAATCGTTTCTGTGGAGACAAACGCGCAATTATTTAATGTAGCATACAACCCTTTTTCATTAGTGAGCTTCGTACCCATTGCCCATAAACCTCTTCCTGGAGGTAAAAATTTCATATAAAATATTCTCTCGTACATCTCTTGTGCTGATCGTTGAGCTTGCCATGCATTCCATCCTAACTGGTGATGATCAATCCAGTTTTTTTGCATAGAATATGTTCCCTCGACTACTCTTTGACAAGTTTCCCACCACATTTCATTTTTACCATTATCTTTAATGCGAGAATAAGTTCTCATATAAACTAACTCACCTAAACCATTAAAACCAAAGGGTGCTTTCCTTCTTTTATATTTATTGATAAAATTTTCTGATAGTTTAAATGTTTCCATTATATTTCATCTCCCATTAAATCGTTATATTTACTCGATAACATTTTTTTTGTTAAATTATCTCTATGATTTATTTTATATTGCTGTTCTTGACCACCTAAAGATTCACTATTATAAATTTCAATTTTTCCTGTATTAGTATTGACTTTTGATGGATATGTCATTCCGTCAGGCCCAAATCGATTTTTAATCACATGAAACCTTCCCGTATTAGCAATTTTATCTTCTACCTTCCGCGATAATGACATAACAAAATCTGCTGTCATGATTTTAATATAACTTTCTGAAATTTTTTGTGCTTCAATCACATCTTCATCTAAGGAACTACGGTTTGCTTGAGATGCCGTCCATACCGGTATTTCAAGTTCACCTGCAAGACCACGAAGATCTTCATAAATATTACCTAACTGATGCCTCACTTCTTTAGCTGATTGAACATCTCTCATGATATCCGCATAATCGATTATAACTAAATCGATATTCTTTTCTAACATTTTTATTCGTTGTAATTGAGCCGCAACAGTATGAACAGATGCTGTTTTTGTTGGAAAATATTTAATAATTAAATTTCCTGGCAACGTTGCTAGTTTTTTCTCTACATCTTCTTTATGATACTTTAAATTTTGATTTGCTATATTTGTAAAAATACTATCATATCTCAACCCTACATATGCTTCATTGAGCTCAAGAGTAATATGGACAACAGTTTTACCTTGTTTAATAGCTTCTGTTCCAATTGCCGCTAGCGCCCATGTTTTACCCACACCGGCCGGAGCGACAATTACGCCCAGTTCTCCAGTCCCTAATCCACCTTGCATTATTTCATTTATAACTTCCCATGGAGTTTCTAAGGTTATGCGCGCCATTTCGCTATATCTTTCTTCTATCATTTCAAGATATTTGTGTCCTATATCACGTTCCATTCCAGCCTGCATGGCTTTATCAATCAATTGTTTGATATCTTCAAAGTCACCATTTTTTTCTAAAATATCTACAGATTGAACAATTGCTTTTTTCAATGCTTGATTTTTAAAAAAATCTAAAGTTTGATCTTGTACAAAATCTAAATCAGCTGATTCTATATGTTGATAAACTTCTCTTAATGTTTCGACAATTGTTGTTTTTAAAATATCATTTTGAATCTCATTTGACTTAACTTTAAATGCATCAAGAGTAATGGGTTTATTATATTCAGTAAAATAATCCTTACAATGTTTTACAATCCACTGCATTGCATCTCCATCATAGTGCTTTTCATCCAATATATCGAATACTTGTTCTATAAAATTAGGCTTAGTCATAAAACAAACAATGCTTTTGATCTGAAAGCTATGTCCGAATTGTGCTAACCTATTTGTCATTTAAATTTCTATACCTATCCAATCTAATGAATTCTGTTATCCAAGATTCGAGATTTGGAATTTGCCCCCATAATTTATCTTGAATAAATGTGGTAGAAAATTTATATTTAACCAATTGCGGAATTTTACGTCGAACTGCTTCCTGAATATACAATTTAATGTGATTGCTTATATCTACATTTTCTAGCTGCATTAATAAATAGTTTCGTTTTATTTCTAATTCACTATTTTTAACATTTTCTATCAACTTTATTTTTTTATCAGTATTGCTTGCCCATTTTATCAAATCTATAATATCAAATTTATCACTATGTGTTATTGGTTCGATAAATTTTATAATTGATTTCAGACCAGCTCCACGAATACCACTTATATTATCAGATTTATCACCAGATAAAATTCTATATGTCAAGAGATTTTTTGCATGAATATTATATTCTTCAAAAATCTTTTCGGGGGTATAGCTTATTTTCTTTGTTGGACTCCAAACCGTTATCCTTTTATTAACGAGAGGTAAAAAATCTTTATCAGTACTCATTATAAAAATTTTACTGTCGACCAAAACTTGTTTTGTAATATAAGCAATAACATCATCAGCTTCAACACCATCAATCGATATTAATGTCAATGGAAGTTGTTCTAAATATCTGAGTAGTCGACTGAGTTGCATTTTGATCGATTGTTCTTCATTCATCGATGCCTTTTCCCAATCAATATTTCTATTTAATCGACTTTTAACTTTTCTATTATTCTTATATTCTGGATAATACTTTTGTCTATTTTTAGCGCCACCCTTACCATCAAAAACAATAATACATCGAGTTGGCTTTATCCTCGACAAAGAATAACGGAGCGAAACCAGAAAACCAATTATACCGCCGATATGAATACCATCATCATTGGTAGAGGGGTTAGCGCTAAAAGATCTTATAAATGTATTGAGCTAAAGACCATCAACGATAAGAACTCGACTATTGATATCAAAAGTCGTCTCATCGCTGATGGTATGTTCCTTTTCTACTTCATTTAAAATATTAGAATAGTTTAATGAAGACTTACTCATCCACTACTCTGTCTGTCTCTATTACGTCATCAATGCCTAATGTCTGTGATTGATATTTTAGAATTGCTTTACTACAAATCAAATCATAAATATACTTTTTTAAGTCTTCGTCTTCTAATGTTTTTTCCCAATCTTTTGATAAAAATTTTATTTCTTCCCCGTTCTGGTCTATGACTGTATACCACGCTCCCGCAGATTTTACTAAATTATGTTCTTTCATAACTTTCAGCCACCCACCATAATCATCAATACCTCTATCGAAATATAACGGAAATTCAGCAACCCTTAATGGAGGACCGAGTCTATTTTTAATAACCTGACCTCTCAAATTAATCCCAATAGTGTTCTTTTTTTTATCTTTGATCTGACCGATATTCTTTAATCTCACTCTCACTGACGCATGAAATGGTAAAGCCTTGCCACCAGACGTTGTCCATGGATCGCCAAACATCACACCTAACTTTTGTCTCAACTGATTAGTAAATATTAACGCAACCTTCTGCCGTGCAATCATTTGTGTTATCTTTCTCATAGCTTTACTGATAATAATTGCTTTTGACGTTGCCCATCCATCTTTATCAAAATCAGCATCCATTTCTACACGTGTAGAAGCAGCTGCTAAACTATCGACAAGAATTGTAACAAATTTATCTCGATTAGATTCTCTAATCTTTGTAATGATATGCTCAATCGCTTCAAAAATTTCTTCGACTGTTTCTAATTGAACGTAAAGCATTTTCGATGTATCGATTCCTATTGCTTTAAGAAATTCACTTGAGACTGCAGATTCAGTATCGATGTAAACTGCAATCCCATCTTTCTTTTGTGTATTAGCAAGTACATGAGCACCAATGAGTGACTTACCTGTCCCTTCAAGGCCGTTAATCTCCGTTATCTTTCCAACAGGGAATCCACCATATGGTCGATTCGATATCGCTAAATCGAGCATTGATGAGCCCGTGGAAACCCAATCTGTAACATCTGTTGGCGTTCCGCCGTCGCTATCGAGAAAAAAAGCTACTTGTTGATGCTTGAACTGTTTATTTAAATCATCAGCTATAATTTCAGCTAATTCATTTTTTTTCAACATAACAAATCTCCAATTTGATTATTTAAATGCATACTTCTATCATCTTATTTTTAAAAATAAGTATCCGCAGCGTTTATTATTATGATTTTACTATTTAACTATTGAATAATTCGTCGAACGCATCACTAACATCAGATACAGCTTTAGTAGTATTGGTGTTTGTTGGCGCTTGAGAATTTGAAGATTCATTACTAGTATCATCTTCATTATCACTTGGATTGAGATAATTTTCCAAAACTTCTTTCAATACATCGTACTCTGGCTCAGTATAGAGTTCAGTAATATCGACTTGGCTATTAAAAATAGTTTCGAGTACTTCTTTATCCTCAGTGATTGGATTTTGATTAGGCTTAACACGAATTGCAGTTTTTCCATATTGGTTACCAGCTTCTGCAGGTGTCTGTTTTTCAACTACAATATCTCTGCCAGCAATCGGATCAGTAATGTCACCATAATCTGGATCTGCAATAAAACTTAACAATTCCTGATATACGGTTTTACCAAAGCCCCAAAACTTTACTCCTTCGTGTTCTTGTCCACGGACAACAACAGGTGCAAAAGTTCTCATCTTCGGTTCAAGTTTTTTACCTTGAATCCATTCATCGCGATCACCTGTAGACTTCAATTTAGTCGCAAATTCGTTAATCGGATCTGGGCGACCAAATGAAACAGGTGAAAGATAAGTTTTATTATTTCCCATACTGTAATGGAAATACAATTCAATGAAAGGATTATCTTTATTGAATTTATACGGAACAATCCGAATTTGTGTTTTTCCTGGTTGGGGTTTCCAAAATGAATTTGAAGTGTTGGATGATTTTTGTAACTGTGTTAATCGTTCTTTGATTTTTTGAAGATCCATTATCTTTCTCCTTAGTATTAGTATTAGTTTTTAGTTTTTAGTTTTTAGTGTTATATTTTTATAATATAACCATTTCATATATATATATGATATGTTTTACCCAAACATATCATTTTTTTTTATTTCTTTTTATCTTCTCGTTCCCATTTCCCGACCGGGCATTCAGCCGCTGCATAATGAGTTTTAACATTCATGAAACATCCGCATTCAGTACAACGGCCGTCTTTTTTATTTGTGTCTGGATTAGTTTCATCATATTTTAAATAAGGGCACTGTTTACATATTTCCCATCTCGCTTCAGCAATTTCCTGTGGGACTATAACTTGCTTTCCTTTAATGAAAGCTTTTAAACTTCTCCAGTGATCGACAGCTAGATTTCTCACCATTTGAGACGCTGGAGGGAGTTTCTTTTCTCCATCGAGCATCTGCTCTGTTTTATCTATACGATCTAGTTCATTTTGAGTTGGTGGTCTGTCTACTGTAGGAGTTGGTCTGAATCTCACTTAACACCTAAGTGATTCATCAATTTAGTGAGCATGGTTTCGATCGAAGCAACTCGAACTTCCAACGGCGCAGATGGCGCTTGGCCTCCTGGTGCTGATGGCGGCCCTTGTTTCATTCTAGCTATAATAGATTCAGCTGGAATGAGTCTAGGCATGTGATCGTTTTCCTTTATCCATTTTTCATATTTCGCTTTCCACTCTTCTGTTTGCTTATCTGTGAATGATGGATTGGGCCACGGTTGTGGCGGATCGGATTTAGGTCGCGGCTGCGCCAATATCTCTTCAGCAGTTCTGATTTTAGGCAAATGGCTATTTTTTTCAGTCCATTTTTTATATTCGGCTTTCCACTTCTTTTCTTCTTTTTTACTCGCGCCGTAAAATGGGGGTCGGGGCATTGAGCCTTTAGGTCTTGGTGGAGCTGGAATGTCTTCGCCATTTAACCATTTTTTTATTATATCTTTTTCTCTATATCCGCAAAATCCTTTACCGGTCTCGGCATTAATGAACCATGGAGTTCCACACTGAACCTTATACTTTTCTTTTAACTCTTTTGCAAGTTTTTCATTATCACCATCTGCGAGATCTAATCTAAGAATTTCTAACTCTGGATTATCGTTTTCTTTATTTAGTTCTTCCACTAATGGTTCGACTTTTTTACAAAAACCGCATCCAGTTGAACAAAAATAATACCAATTTGATTGTGACTCACTCATAACCTATCTCCTAATTAATTTTTATTTGATTAAACTTATATATAAATATATATAAATCTTTCAAAACCTTTCTTTTTTTTTTTTCATTTATTATCATTTATTTCAACGATTTGATAAATCCGTGTAGGGATTTTATTCAAACCATCTGAATTCGTAACCATTATCATATTACGGAAATTTTCCCATGGAATTTTATAACTGGTATCGAGTATTCCGTTATTGAGATTTTTAATAACTTCATTCAGAGCATTGATGGTGTAGAGTGTATTGGTATGTTTTTTCCGATGAAGAGAAATGGTATTCGATACGAGATTGTAATCTAAAGAATCTTGAACTTCAACGTTATATGTACAGATCAGTTCTTTAGGTTGATCTTCATTCTGCAGTACATAGACTTTACCGAAAGCGATATCGTAACTCTTTTTGATATTTTTAATCGTGGAATCGATATCTGATTTAGTTGTAAATGTGCAGAGTAGTTGTGTTTTCATAATATTAAGCCGTCGGTAAACATTTTGAATTAAATGTTTGAATAACTTGACCCCGTTTATATGGTTTTCCTTCAATAACTTTTTCACGTTTTGGCGATCCAAATTTATAACACGATACTTTATTTTTTCTCGTTTCAACTGTACCATCGTCGTATACGTAAGCATAACGTGCTCGATTTCCTGTTTTCTCTTCATCAATATGAGGTTCTACTGCTCCTTTATACATAGCTTCTTGCAATAGAGCTTTATTTACAAACCATCCATATTTATCTCTTGTACTAAGTTGGTCCCAATCTTCTATACCCAATTTTTCTAAAATAGCCACTTGCGTTTCTTCATCTACAGTGTTCCACATTTCATCAAGTGCGACTTTTGTACGTTGAGTTTCTTCAGCATTTTCGTTATCGAGTAATTTATCTTGAGCTGATGAAGACATACCCCCTATAGTATCCGCTAACCAATTAAGATTTTCTTGAGCTCTTTCTGCTTCAGGGCTATCTTCGAATGTAAATGATTTATAAATAGTTTTCCATGAAGATCCAACACCTTTAGATGTTCCGGCTGCTTTAACTGGAAATTCTACTACTTTAAATCCTGTTCCTTCATCTCCAAATACCATAACAAAATCATGAAATCCTGCATTGCCTTCCATTGGAAATATAACTTCTCCGTTTGGATAATCAACGGATAATGTTGCGGCGGCATGTATTTCACCAAAATTTTTATGAACTTCATTTGGTTCAGTAGATGATTGACGCAGTTTTAAAAACTGTGCTTTAAGCGCTTCCTTTTTTTCATCAGGACTCAATGTAGTATCTTTTAAAATTTTATTATAATCTTCTATTGCCTGAAGCTCTGCTTCTGAGAAAGCGCTGCCTTCTTTTGCTCTTTCCTGATCAACTACAGCTTGTAATGTATCAGCAATGCCATTTTGTGCTTCTTGACCCTTTCCGTATCTCTGGCCTCGAATGCCTACTCCTAATGAAGTTAATGGTTCACCTATCTCTTCAGCGGGTTTATGTTCTTCAGGCAAGAGCCCCTGCCCGCCAGGTGCTTGAGGTTTCCATTTAGATGAGTCGGAAGCTCCTTTGCGTTTTGCTATTTCGTTTTCTCTTGCTGCATCTACTATTGCTTCTGTATGCGGTCCTGAATCAAATGTATATATAGGAGCATTATTGATTCGTACACTTATATAATTATTTGGTGGATTTCCTAACTCTGATATGGATACGTCGATTGAGCCAGTTGCTAATAATATTTTAGCTGCATCTAGTGCTCGTTGTAGAGCTTCTGGATCATCTGGATTGCTTTTAAAGTTTTCTAACTCGTTAAGCATATTTTCAAGGTGTTGTGGGTTATCGCCACTTTGTAAAACTGGATTGTTAAGTACATCGACCAAACGTTGCTTATAATCACCTCCAGTTTTCTTTCCCATTCTAATTTTGAGTATACGGGTTTTAAATGGCAAAGAAATCATTCCATCTTTCATCAAACCAGCTTTTTTCATCGCCAGTACATTCATGTCTTTAAAATCTTCCCATGTTCCCTTTTCTTTATCCTTTATATCTTTTTCGTCTACTTCATCTTCGTCTTTCGGTCTCTCTGTGCTGTATTGTTTCCCCTTCACTGGATCTTCTAAAGTATCTGGGCTGACCGTTGTCCAAAATCCTTCTGGTCTAGATTTAGTTCCTTTATTCCATGCTTTAACTCTTTCTTCTCTCAACCTTCTCAACAACCCTTCGATAAATTTTCGTGGATATTTCATTTCATGCAATACTTGTTGCAATTCAACCATATGAAGTGGATCTTTTACATCAGGCATCCCATCATGAACTCGATATGACCATTCTTTTACGATTTTATTTAAATTGAAATTCACAACAATTTTTCTCTATCGAGCACATCCATTTGACCAAAATCCATCCCCATCTTGATTTTAGTTAAAAAATTATTTCTTTCTAATATTTTCATAATTCCTTTTAATAATTCCAATCCATCTTCTTTACAATAATCAAATAAAAAACTATCGTAATTATATAAAATTAGCGAAGTCTTCTTCTTATATAAATATCTTTGAATTTTAATTATCGTCTTAATATTACGTTCTGTCTCAGTAGCCTGGATTAGGTAGTTCAATAACTTATTTCGATTCATATCTTGCAAATTACACGCCATCATTCTTCTTTTATAAATATGAGTTTCGATGTATTTTTGTTCCTTAAATTGTTCCCATAGAATACGTGATAAATTATCAACACTTGAAAAAAATGGATTCATCTGCACTACATCAGGTGGAATCCCACCATAGAGATATTGGAAAGATTTAGCTTTACTCTCTTGATAATTCTCGCTACCATAGAATTTAGCCAAATGTTCATGTGCGGGCCCATTCGGAAATTCATAATCCACTATATCTGCGATTAATCTCAAGTGATAAGCATCATGATCGAATTCAAATAACATATCGTTTTCCGGCACTATAGCTCGACGTTTCGGTTCATCTAACGCAGCGAAATTAACAGAACCAAAACTATTACTCGGTCGACCTGCTGTTGTGTGGAGGAAATAATCAGTATAGAGTCTTCTGTTAGAGATATGTCGTTCAACACGGTTGTCAAATATCTCCACTGCATTATCCGCTATCCCGACACCTTCCCTTTCAATCGAATAAAAAGCCATAATGGCTTCGTTGTTATACCGCTGATAAGAATCCCAATTGATTTTTTCTTTCTCACCCCATAGTATAGTGATGATTTCCGCCACTTCATCACAATACTGCAGATGTTTATACATCGGAATGATGGTATTGATCTCTTTCATTTTATAATATTTACTATTCAGATTATCAATTGCGTTGACTCTAATGGAATCGAGATCGAGAGGTTTGTTATAGAGATAATGATTTAATAAATTCATATCATAAATGACATGGGCATCAGGACAGATTTTAAGTAAATATTTTTTATTCGGTGTGAGGATGATCGAATCGTTTAAAAAACTAAAATCATCTACATCAAGTGCATCGAGATGATCTATTGTAAGGATTTTAGATTCACCATCGAGTTGTTTAGTATAGAGTAACGACAGACCATTATCCTGATGGAAGGGGTGAAGCTGATTATCAGAAAATATCGGGATGACGATATAATGATTCATTTAATATAACCTGTTTTGATAATAATAAATATACTGCTATTTTTTCAAAATAATAATTATTTTTTAGATTTCTTCACATTCGCCATATATATCGATATCCCAAAGATTTATATCATACTGACCACCTGCAGGTAATATTGACCAAGCCCTACCCTCATTTGCTATGTGATCTTTATGAACTACTAGTATATATTTATTATCTTTCACAAGATCTGCTTTCCAATCAAAAGCACCCGCATATGGATAACCTGCTGGTTGTCGTTTATGAGTAGTAGTGTTCTGTGGGACCATTACTTGCAGACCTGATGAGTATACTAGGCTCGTTTCAGTTTCAGAACAATCATGCTGCTTCGACCCTGGAATATAAACTGTTCCTTTCTTCTGCGCAGTAAATCTAAAAGCATATTCGAGATATTCAATAGTAGTATCTAATTTTATTACTTCCAGATCTTGAATATATGATAATAAATTATCTATATGAAATTTTTGACCGAGGTCGTGCGCATCACGTCCCGGCAGTTTATCTATATCTGACTTCCCGCCAGGCCATGGGTAAAGATCCTCGCCAGTACCATACCAAAAAGATAATCCTATTGTTGTTAAAAAATTCTTTGCTAATATCACACCTGAAATTTCTTCATATATTCGATAATCCTTCTTCCATCCTTTATGAAATCTCATCGTTGTTTCTAAAGTCGTTGTCCAAGTCGATGTACTGATATCATGTGAGACCGACTGAACTTGAAAATAAACTTGATCTCTATATTTCTTTGGTAAATAATCTACAGCAAAAATATCTCCAGGAGCAATTGCTGATATGCCATAAATTTCTAATGTCAATGTTGAAAAAAGCAATGACGATATATGACTTTCAAAATTTTCTTTCCTCGCAAGCATTAAATAATAATCAGATAAATCAGTAGCAACTGCCTTACCTCGCAGCCTTTCCAATTCTACAGATGTTTCAGTATCAGTATCCGGTGATTCTGTCTTACTTTCTTCAACTTTTGCTTCATCGGGATAATTTAAGCCAGCCTTACTTAAATTAAAAGAATTTAATAATGAATCTGTCTGAGTATTTTTATCACTAAAAAGTTCGGCATCACTATAAAAGTCTAATGCAACACCTCCAGGATTATTTTCTTTTTTATATCTATCGAATCTATAACCGCCTGTTCGGGGTAGATATGTAGCCGCACGTCTTATCAATTTTCCACTAACTTCATCTGTCTCACTCGTTTGTCCTAAAACCGCTTCATTTGCTATGAGTCGATCTGTCATACCATCAACAGCGAATAATTGACCTCCTGGCCCTGCTGTCTGAAGCGCTATCATATTTTGCATATTACCCTGTGGAGTTGTGAATGATATATCATAATTCTTCACAATAGTATTAGGTGACATAGGATGAAATGTGAATAAATTTTCAATAAAATCTTTTTTATCTTTCCCATGTTCATCATTTACCAGATTTCTATCAACAATACATATTTTGTGATTGGCCGCCGCATTGTTACCTATCTGGAAATCAAAAATATTTCTGGTAGAATGGTTAATATCACTACAAATAGTTTTGACAAATTCTAAAGTAGATTTAGCAGCACCTATTGCAGATTTAATCATTTCTGTTGAAATGAAAAGTTCTCTTAGTGGAATGTGATCGAGCGCTTGATCAAATTTAGTAATTGTATATTCAGTCGGCTCCCCCCCTGAAGGAGTATATATAAAGGGATATTTTGCTGCTCTGTCCTGCAAAAATCCTTTTCTCTTAGTATTATACGTGGAATCCCAATTTCCAGGATAAAGCCATTTCAGTTTAGATATTTCTGTACTGGCCTGTTGACTTTTTAATAAATTCGCATTATATCTAATAAACGTGCGCGATGAATCAAATTTTGGTTGCATCTTTAGATCTTTTTGATCTAATATCCCTCCAGAATTTTCACTATCATCATCACCAAATCCAAAATTATTATTTAAAATTTTATCTTCAAAAAATCCCCATGATACGAATAACGCTTTATCTTTTCCCTTTACACCATAATATACGCCAACTTCTACCGCATTGGCAGGTGGCATAATTGTGTCAGAAGAAATAAATTTTTCTCCCCATTGAAAAAAGAATTCTTCCCATTTTTCCTTATTATCAGCTGATAAATGCCACTGGGATGATTTCTCCATCATGCTTTCTGATTCTTCCGCCCCAAATGATTTAGCAGCAAACCGTAAAGATTCAATATCTAAAGACATTTTAATTCTTCTTCTCAAACTATCATCACCGCCTATATTATGATTAAGCAGAACAGCATTTTTAGACGAAAGATCAATAGTACATTCCACACTACCGTTTTCTTTAATTTTTGCATCATAATTCGTTACATAACCCACAATCGTATCCATGTCACCGTACGATTTCGTAACCGCTCCATCTTCGCCAAATAAATCATCTTCAAACTCTTCAAGCTCATTCCTTTTCAACGCCTCTTCAGGATTGTATAGATCATCCATTTGAGAATCCCATCCAAAATCAACAAATATCTGTGCGCCATGCCGAAGAAAATAACGACTATAAATGGTTTCGAAGTCTGCAAAATTATGAATAATAAAATTTATCGTTGTTTTTTTAATCGCTCCTAACGGTCCTTCAGTTTCTGAAGAAACTGAAGTAATGCCAGCCGGCGGAGCGAAAAATTCATTTGAATCAGTTTGTTGTTCATCAGGTATCAATACATCATCTCCAGTAAGTGTTTCATTGGGCTGTACTTGTAATGTATTGAGTGTATTGTTTCCAACCATATAGACTTTCTGTTTCGATTTAGCAAACTTTCGATAGTATATCTTACCATCTTTCCAGAAATATACGACTTTATGTGCAGCCCAATCTGTTTTTTGTCTTTCTTCATCAGGCATTAGAGGTTCAGGTTCATTAAAATTCGCTGATTCATGTTCAGTAGATTGGTCAGATTCTAACATAATAGCAACCCACATGCGAGCGAAAGGTGTACGGGATGAGAGATCTGCTATTCCATCGAAATTAATATTAAGTGGTGGATGTATGTCACCATATTGATCTGGATTATCAAATATTGCATCTATTGTTTCATTTACATCAGGACTTTTTGCAAGAGCTTGCCTGAGAGCTAACTTTTGTTTAATCGGTTTCGGTATATCAGAACCGAAAACTCTATTACTGATTGAATATCCCATAACCTGGTCGATCCTCTATCTATGTATCTTTCGCATCATTTGTCGAAAGTGGAATTCTTAAAGATGTTCCGGCAGGAACGTTCATTGTCTTCAAATTATTCACTCTCGCGATATACCACCACAATGATGGATCTTTATAATATTCATTTGCTAAATTGTCCAATCGATCACCCTCTTGAGCTAAAACGTTCAGATCAGTATTCTTTCCATCGAGTTCTTCACTCATCGCACGATTTCGAGGAAAATAAGTCGTGGTGTTGAACTTTTCCACAGTTCCTCTTCGATCTCGATATCGAGATGACATGTTGAGTTTGTCCATTTTAGTTCTTATATATCTACTCATGGTGTTGCTGCTTGAACTCCTACGCCGACTGTATCATTAATACCATAAAATCTAAAATCAGAAGCTTGTTCATGATCCTGATGCCTTGAGAAATCTAAACTCGGAACTTCTTCATGGATGACTTGAAATCCCAACGCTGCTGTGACGTATTTCGGTACTCTTCTCCCCTGTTCTGTTTCCCATGGCGAATCATCTTCATATGTATATGTAAGTGAAGTGATGAATCCCGTCATATCTCTCGTTCCACTTCCGAACAGCTCACCGAGACGAAATTGTATTATCGGAGGTTTCATTCTAGTTTTATCTCCTAACCTTACATCTTTTTGATATTCGGGATAGCACAATGAAGTCACACGATTAAGCTTTTGATAAATGGCATCTAATTCATCTTTCGTTTGAGCAAAAAGTTTTAAATTCATCGATATTGCTCTTTCCGTCGGTCCATATGTATAAACCGGTTCACTTCTCCCGATATAATTTTCAGATTCCCATCCAGGTGTGATGGTTTCATCTATACCGTCGATATATGCTCTGAAGACGATATAATTCCCGTCGCGGAGATCTTTGATATAAAATGGCATGCCGTAGTCTTCACTATCAGCAGCTTCATTAGTCTGAACAACCTTTATATCTTGTTGAATAGGAGTTGTAGTAATGGGATCGGAACCAAGCTCTGCGAATCCATTGAGTTTATATGGATGTTTTGTATCTCTTGTTCCAGTTACATCCGGTATATTTTCATATGGGCCAATATCCCCTAAAAACGGCATACCTTCAGTAACCATTATTCCGCCAGCACTGGCTGGTATCGGTGTAGCAAACAATCTTCGTGGATTAACATTTCCTTTACCCATTCCTTTACCATGTACCCCAACAGCTGTTTTTGCTGGTGCGTCGTCGATCAGTGGTGAACGATGATCGGTTCTCAATGCTCTACCGATATTCGACATCGTGGGATCGAGTGGATCGGGTGCTACAGCAGAAAAATCTGTTTCGCCTTTAGCATTATCTCCCAATACTTGATGAATCACGCCACCTCTCCAATTTTCACCTGCAGCAAAAAATCCTAATCCTTTATTCGCAACACCTTGAGCATTTCCTATAACCCAATTATTCATCATTTCCGCTCGGTCAACCGATGTTTCAACTTGATCTTCATATGTTTCATTTGAAAACAAATATGAACGATCCATTCTGAATTTCACGCCTGCGACTAGAGAGATACCACTACCGAGACTGAGTGGATTGTATCTCCGTTTATTCCGTGGATTGAGATATTGTTGTACAAATTGTGACGCCATGCTGAGCAAACCCGCACCGCTGAGCTGCCAATGTAATAATCTATCGACATCTTGAGTCGCTCTTCCTAACGGAAAAGCTCGAGATGACCATCCTGTCTTGTAAAGAAACCGATGATCACCACCGATTGGAGTGACGTAATACGGTTCTCCGTCAGATAAACCCACGACCTGCGATCGACTTGTATATTGAGCAGATTTTATATTAAGTCCAGATCGAGATACATTCGGGCCATAGTGATATCCACCACCCTTTGGCGTATGACCAGCATTATAATACTTTTCCCAACCTCGAGTATTGGAAAGTGGAGAATCATTAGCAAAATTAAAATTTATATCAAAATCTTTAGACTGATCTTCTATTCCTGAATGTATTTTAATCGTTTCACCATCATGCTGTTCTGCATCTACTACACCAGACCAATTTTTCGAGGCCAATCCACTAACAGTACTATATTGAGATTCTCCTTTATGAGTTAAATTAGGTTTAAATCCTGAAAGTATCGGTGAACTGGTCATGGCGCTTCCTATAGGATAAGGATATGAATACGACCCCTCAGTCTTAAAAAAGTTAATCTTATGTATGTCAATATTCCCACTCCCATATTCTTCTTTTACTGAAGTTATGTCGGTTTGGCCTTTTGGTGCTAAACCGCTTGATATTACTACGTTGTCTTTAATATATTGAGTTTCACCTTTATGTGTTAAATTTGCTGTAAATCCATCAATTATCGGTGTACTGGTTACAGCGCTTCCGTCGGGATAAGAATATGAATATCCTTCACTATTGAAAAAATTAACAAGTTTAGAATTAACTCCAGTATAACCTGCTTGTGAAGATACTGGTGTTGAATCTGCCTGACTTTTCGGTGCTAATCCGCTTGCCCTTGCTGTTGTGACAAACTCGTCACCTGATTGGGCAAGTTTTAAAAATTTTGAACTTCCTAATAGAGTATCTGAAGTATATCCGTAAGAATTAAAATTTACTGTAAATCCTGGAATTGTAGTTGGTTCAGTTAATGAATAAATATCTCCCAATCCAGTATATGAATATCCTCCAGTTAAAAAGTCAACAGCATATGTTCTAACTTTCCCGGCAGCACCAACTGAATCGGTGTTAGGAGCTCCTTCATCATCCTCTTGTCGAGTAATACTATATGGCGAGCTAACACTAAGCAACCCTTCTAAAGGTCCTATCGGATCGAGATTACTTCCTTGATATGGATTTGAATTTAATATCTGCCCTCGATAAACTGATGTTGGAGTTCCATGCGCTGATCTCCAGTCATAACCGGTTACTGCTGGGGGCGGATCGTTAGCAGCCGCTTGAGCTGCTAGAGCTGGTGCGCTAGGGGCAGTCGCTGGTGCTGCTGTTGTATGAGTATCATAAGATCTAGCGTTTTCACCATTTGAAAATAATCCAAATGGATTTGTTGCAGTATCGACATTTAATGATATCAACCCATAATTAGAACGCATTGATTTCAGAACACTCAATCCACTTCCGATCATAACTCCAGCACTGTCTAAATATTTTGAAGTATTGAAATTTTTTGTAAATCCTTCTATTGTAGGAGATGAATCTATTGCATAATTCTGGAGTGATGCGTAGGAATAATTACCTCCTGGCGATAAAGGAAAGCTATAAAAACCACCACGATCACCTTGACCTCCACTGAAATAATCTACTTCGAGATTGCTAGGGGATAATCCATTCATATGCGCAGTTTGATCTCCATCACCAGCAAGAGGAATTCGATCAAATCTTATTTTACCATCCACTATAGAATTAAATCCGGATGGACTATTGACCGTATAGGTCTGTTGATTAGATGCAACTGTAACTGCAGGATAAAGACTTACTGATGGATCTCCGCCGCCTATTGGTATACCAGAACCTCTCGAACCTACATTAGATGCGAAATTCTCAATAGGTGAAAGTTCTTCTGATGTCATGTTTTCAAAAGCGCTCGGGCCAAATAGAGCATCACTCATAACACCAGGTCCAAATCCAAGTCTATTTTGTAAATTATCTAGTAAAGAATGTGCTTCTGAATGCGGTGGCTGTGGACTTCTCAACCCATGAATTCCCCCAACATTTGGATCATAATCTGTTGGAAATGCAATTCCTCTACCAGACTTCGCGCCAGCGTATTGAGGATTACCAAAATTCCCCACGCCATCATCAAATGTAGAATATGTAGCGCTATGTACTGGAAAGGAAGGAGTTGTTGTTGACGTTCCGCCGAACAGTCCACCGATACCAGGTTCATAATTTGTTGGAAATTCAATACCAGTTCCTGATATTAATCTTCGTTCTCTCAATTGAGGTTGACCAAATGTTCCAACTTTATCATCATATACTGAATGTGCTTCTGTCTGATGTGGTTGTGGATTTCGGTCTCCGTGAATTCCCCCAACATTTGGATCATAATCTGCCGGAAATGTAATTTGGCTATCAGTCCTCATTCCAGCAGATTGAGGAACGCCTCGACTTCCAACGCCAACATCATATGCAGAATGTTGCGTTGAATGTGGTGGTTGAGGGCTTCGCAATCCATGAATTCCTCCGAGTTCAGGAGAATAGTTGAAAGGAAATGCAATTCCTCGACTAGACCTCACACCAGCGTATTGAGGACTACCAAAACTACCGACTTTACTATCTAATTCAGAATGTGTTTCTGGATGTGGTGGTTGAGATGGAGTTTCACCTGAAGTCCCGCCATGTCTTCCGCTATGTTGAGATAAATTTGTTCCTATGGTTCCAAATGCAGTTTCCATTCCGGCTGTATGTGATGGTGGATGTGGTGGTTGAGATGGAGTTTCACCTGA
>Ga0209756_1000907_pt1 | contig 28337 bp, 22 predicted proteins | sample ETNvirenome_6_85_FD_184071 | JGI IMG/M metagenome (GOLD analysis project Ga0209756, IMG submission 184071) | Marine viral communities from the Pacific Ocean - ETNP_6_85 (SPAdes) (version 3) | ecosystem: Environmental > Aquatic > Marine > Oceanic | place: Pacific Ocean | collected 2013-06-19 | reverse complement strand
CCTTTGCATGAGGTAAAAGAAAATGTGGTATTTAAATTATGAAGATTTTATTCATTGGCGTATTTGATAGCGCTAATCGGTCAACCAATAACGCACAATTGCGTGGGTTCCTTAAGACAGGAGCACAGGTTATAGGGATTAATTTCCGACAAAAACAACAAGAAATAGGATCCGAAGCGCTGGATCAACTAATCATTGATACATGCCGAGAAAGACGCCCCGATCTAGTAGTATTCTCTAAGTGCGCGGAGTTAGATACTCGCGTCTTTGTGGAGTGCTCAGAGCTAACAACGACTTGCCTGTGGTGGATGGACCCTCTGAGCACCCTCAATCAGACAACCGGAATCTTAGATAAGGCCCGTCATAGTACATATGTTTGCACTGGTGTTGCTAACACTATTAGTGTTTTTAAGGAAGTCAATCCGGAGGTGCATTATATACTGGAAGGCTATGACCCATTATTCCATAAGCCTCACGAAGCAGATCAAGATCTGGGCCTCACATTTATCGGGTCATTACATTCGGAGCGGAGAAAATGGCTAGCCACCATAGACCACCCGGTTACCCATGTGTCGAATGCCTATGCGGGCGAGCATGCGGTGGTTGTGTCCAGAACGAAGATAAATCTTAATTTGGCCACTATGGGCGGTGCTTCTGATAGGGTATATAAGGTCCTCGGCGCTCGGGGTTTTCTCCTTACGTCAGATTGGGAAGGGCGTCAAGAGCTGTTTACCGATGGTGAGGATTTGGTTATCTATACCGACGCAGATGACCTTAATCAAAAGATAACTTATTACTTAAAAAATCCGGAAAAGAGAGATAAAATAAGGCTGCAGGGATATAAGAAGGTTCAGGGCATGTCAAAGGACGCCTGGGCCCAGAAGGTCCTCGATATCTACCACGAGAAGGTAACTAATTCATGACAGAACGCGTTAAAATAGGCCTTGTAGGAACGGGCTATTGGGGGAAAAATCTTCTCCGAAACTTTGTTAATTGTACGTTGACCACTGTAACAGCAGTTTGTGATGCTAATACAGAACTAGCCAAAACACGCATAGAAGATTATGGAGACATAGAAATTTATGCTGATGTGACCACAATGCTAGAAAATGCAAATGTAGATGCTATTGCTGTTGCCACTCCGGTACGCACGCACTTTGATATTGCCATGGCAGCATTGCGGTGCGGAAAACACGTCCTTGTTGAAAAGCCAATTGCGTTAAATTATGAGCAGGCAACACAGTTGGTAGCTGAGGCAAGCAACAACAATCTTACACTGATGTGTGATCATACCTTCTGTTATTCGGGCCCCGTCAGGCGTATTCGTCAAGTTATAGAAAGTGGAACATTGGGAGACGTTGTAGCTATTAACTCCATAAGAACAAACCTTGGATTGTTTCAGAAAGATGTCAATGTGTTGTGGGATTTGGCCCCTCACGATCTTTCAATTTGCGAATATGTGTTGGGCGAAGGTTATAGCCCTGTGTCCGCTAACGCTACAGGAGTTCGCCACCCACAGTCGTCCCATGTTGCAGATGCGCATCTTACTGTCAACCTCAAAAACGACACGCGCGTTACTATTCATAATAGTTGGTTGGCGCCTCAAAAAATTCGACAAATGACTATCGTGGGGACCGATAGGATGCTCCTCTGGGACGATTTGGTGCCTACTGAAAAAATTAAAATCTATCATAAAAATATGAAATTAAAGAATGAAGAGTTTGTGTACACGGATGAGGGCAGCATCGCTCCTATGGTGGATGCGACTGAACCGCTGCTCGAAGTCGCCACCGATTTTGCACGCTGCATTCAAGAGAACGCAGAACCTGTTGCCACCGGCACAAAGGCTGCACAGATAGTTCAAATTCTAGAGCTGGCCAACGAATCCCTAGCAACAGAGCAAACAGTGAAAGTAAGCACTAATCAGTGATGACAAAAAGAGTTGTGCTAATGGGAAAGGGCCTGCTGGCAGTCAGAATAGCCCAATGGTTCTATGAGAGCGAACAGCATACGCTAGAGTACATCGTTCCAGTGGTACCAGAGCCGACTTGGACAGAGTCACTTATGGAATGGGCTGCTATGCATAAGATCAAGATAGTGGAGAGTGGCCACTACCGGGACTCCCCGGACATCGAAAAGATGGATTTAGTAATATCTGTTTTCTATGATAAAATTATTAAGGAACCCTTCATAAGAAGGTGTAAAAATCTTATCAATTTACACAACTCTCCACTTCCAAAATATCGTGGTGTTTCTCCCATCAACTGGGCCCTCAAAGATAACCAAACAGAGCATGGAGTGACAATACACCAAATCCACCCCGGCATCGACGACGGCCCGATCATGGGACAAGTTAAATATTCTATATATCCAGATTTTGAAGAGGTGGCAGATGTATACAATAAAGCACTAGAATATGCGTATACATTGTTTACTCAAACAATGCCAGTTCTTGACCGCATAAAGCCACGCACACAAAACGATAAAGAAGTAATATATCATAGCTCAAAAGATAATCACCTGTTGGGCGAGAGAAGGTATTTTACTAAAGAGACAAGCTTAGGAGAAAAAACCCAATGATACCTTTTGTAGATTTAAAGCCCCAACACCAACAAATTAAAAAGCAGCTTCTTGAGGCCTGGGAAGAAATTATAGACTGCACTGGTTTTGTCGGCGGGCCCTGGTTGGAGAAATTTGAAACCGGTTTTGCCACGCTTTGCGACGCCCAAGGGTGCGTCGGCGTGTCAAGTGGGACTGACGCACTAGAAGTTGCTCTCCGCGCGCTGGGCGTCGAACCCGGGGATGAGGTAATTCTACCTGCCAATACTTTTGTGGCCACTGCTGAAGCGGTCATGTTAGTGGGCGCTATCCCGGTGCTAGTTGATTGCAAGTGGGGAACCTGGAACATAGATCCCGAAAGTGTCCGCGCAGCGATCACTGACCGTACAGCGGGTATTATCGGGGTACATTTGTATGGACAGCCGTGTGATATGGACGCGCTCAAGGAAATAGCTCAAGAACGAAATCTCTGGGTACTAGAGGACAGCGCACAAGCTCATCTAGCAACATATAAAGGTTCTCCTTGTGGATCACTGGGAGATGCTGCAGCATTCTCATTCTATCCCGGAAAGAATTTGGGAGCAACCGGCGAAGGTGGCGCCGTTACGACAAATAGCACTGAACTAGCTAATATTATACAGCAAGTCCGAAACCATGGCTCTAGCGAAAAATATGTACATAACGTTTTAGGCAATAACTCGCGTCTCTCATCGGTCCTTGCTGCCGGCCTAGCCATTAAACTAGATTATATCGCAGACTGGACCAAGCAGCGCTGCGATAATGCTGCCACCTACTTAGAACATCTTTCTGATGTCCCCGGACTGACGCTGCCCGTAGTAGAAGAGTGGGCGAATCCCGTATGGCACCTATTTGTTGTACATCTCGCAGATCCCAAAGATGCCCAGACATTTTTAAAAGAAAACGGAGTAGCCACAGGACTACATTACCCTACCCCCCTCCATTTGCAAGAGGTGTTGGCGGACTCGTATGGTTCCCCCGGTCAGTTTCCGAATGCCGAATATAATGCTAGCCACTGTCTGAGTCTGCCGATGTATGCAGAGCTTACACAAGAACAAATCGTAAAGGTTTGCGACGAGCTAAAGAGATATATATCTCAGAAGCAGTAACCAATGAGTGTAAAACAGCTAATCGTCGGACCTTGGGTTGGGGAATTTGGTTGGGAACTATTTGCGTGGCAGGCGCATATGCGCTCTCTTTCCCAGCATTACGATAATACTGTTGTTATATGTCGTTCTACCTCGCAGGCTTTATATGCGGACTTTGCTGATGAGTTCATATCTCTGCCAGAACTCAGTGGGCTAGCGGATTCTTTCTTTATGCATGGAGTAGATACAAGCCGCGTCTTGAAGGAGGTGCTACAATCTCATACTCAACTCTTCAAGCCAGGCACCACCCTTATCCCTCCCAGGCGCCTGGGGATGCCTCCTTTTACACCCTGCACACAGTCCGAAGTATTTGGGGAAAGACATATAATACCCCACTATCTCAAATTTGGAGATATAGGAGATAAGTCCTATGACTATATTTTCCACATTCGCGATCGAGATCTGCGCAAGGAAGATAATTGGAGTCTGACGAACTGGAAACACCTTCGGGATAAACTACAAAATGATGGATCCACCATAGCATGCATAGGAACATCAGCTGAGTCCGCGCATATTGATGACACCACAGATTTGCGTGATGGGGATTTGGCGATTGTTTTTGATGTGATTCGCAATAGCGACTGTGTTTTTGGACCTTCCTCTGGACCGATGCATCTAGCTAGTTTATGTGGAGCCCCCCATGTGGTGTGGTCGAAAGAAGGCAACAGGGATAGGTATATTAATACATGGAACCCCCATGCAACAGCTGTTCTGTTTTTGTCTGAAAAATCCTGGCACCCTACGCCCGAGAATGTGTTCGCAGAGTTTAATAAATGGAGAAAAGAATGGAAGTTATAGTTTTTACATCCGATAGATATGTTTCGTTACTGGACAAGTTCGCTTATCTATTCAATAAACATTGGTCCCCGGATCAGAAAGTTAATATTCTGGGCTTTAAACCACCAGAGACAAAGTTGCCCGACAACTTTAAGTTTATCTCGGCCGGAAAACAAGAGGATTTCCCTCCAAAGTCAGTCGTAGAGCCCTTTCGCCCCATTCTTGAGAGCCTCGATACTGATATTTTCGTGTTGATGTTAGAGGACGCATTCCTAATAGATACGGTTGATCAAGACCTACTGAGTAAAGGCGCCACCCTTCTCCGGGAGAACAAGGCATCTAAGGTCGAATTATTTCTCGGGGCGCGCTATCAATATATGTCATCGCGCCCCTTTAGTGACGATTTTAATATTTTTCCACAAGATATGGATTATAGATATACTGCAGCTCAGAGTCTTATTCGTAAGGATTACTATCTCAAATATTTTGATCAACCGAATATGTGGGCTTTAGAGATTAACAATATTCCCCGAGCTAAGAATGATGGACACACCTTATTGGTACCCAAGTCTAAACCCATCGCTCCATGGATTAATTCGGTAGTGAAGGGCGGCATCAACGCAAAGCAGCATAATGACATGCTAGTAAGCAAGAGCGGACGAAACTTTGGCTGGAATAAATTTCAGAGACTTAATGACGAGGAATACGAGATTTTCATCTCATTGAAAGATTGGAAGGCAGGATGAAAGAAGAAATATTTTCTAAAGTAGAGCCAGGGAAGCTGCTGCATATTATTTATCGCCCGGACGAATCTACGGGAGAGGAGTCTCGTGAAGATATCATAGCAGAAGAACATTACCTTCAGTGTTCCGCACTGAGATTCAACAAAGGCAGAACTTTTAGACCCCACAAGCATGTATGGAAAGAGATCCCTGGCAAAACCATTGCTCAGGAGTCCTGGGTGGTGACAGCAGGAAGGGTTAAATGCTTTTTTTACGATGTTGATGACTCTCTACTTGGTGAGTGGGAGCTGGAATCTGGCGACATGTCGGTGACTCTCTGCGGAGGGCATACCTATGAAATACTAGAAGACAACACCACCGTATATGAATATAAGTCGGGCCCCTACCTTGGAATCGATAAAGATAAGATCTTTATATGATATTCGAAAATAATAATTTTATCCATGAAGACGTATATATTAAAGACGATTCATATACTATCGGATCCAATAACGCGATAGATAAGGGATTTTATTGTACAACCAGGTTACAAATAGGGAGCTATGTTCATATTTCTCCATATGTAACCAGCATTGGAGGACTGACAACAACCCTGGAGATCCACGGCGTTAATAATATCATGGCTGGAGCCCGCCTCATTTGTGGCTCTGATCGCTTCGATGGCTCCGGACTATTTGGTGCAATGATCCCGGATGACTTAAAGGGAAGGCAAGTGATGGCGCCTGTGGTTCTAGAGAAATTCTCAAATGTGGGGACCAATGCTGTTGTCTTGCCTGGAAGTATTTTGAGAGAAGGGGTACTTTTGGGCGCAGGCTCTTTATTAATGGGTGATACTGTACCCTGGGGGGTCTATAAGGGAAACCCAGCAAAACTTGTCAAGATCATCGATGCCACTGAAGCCCATCGGCGCTATGAATTATTGACCGCGAGGACTGAATAAATGTCGTTTGAAGCAATTGAAGAACTAGAGACTAAGGTCGCCGACTATTTCGGGGCGCCCTATGCGGTAGCAATAGACTGCTGCACTCATGGATTAGAGTTGTGCTTACGCCACCAAGGTATTACACATTATACCGTGCCAAAAAGAACCTATATATCCGTTCCATTTCTAGCCACCAAACTAGGCATTGAATTTCAATGGAGAGATGAAGATTGGGAGGATTATTATTTTCTAGGAGGAACCAACATAGTCGATGCTGCGGTCCTATGGGAACAAAACTCATATATCCCTGACACGCTCATGTGCTTAAGTTTTCAGTTTAGAAAGCACCTGAGCCTCGGTCGAGGCGGAATGATTCTGACGGATAACCCAAAAGATGCGAAAATGTTAAAAAAGATGTCATATGATGGTAGAATACCTAATATACCTTGGAGAGAGCAGGACATAGACACAATGGGTTATCATTATTATATGACCCCGGAAACAGCACAACTAGGATTAAGTAAATTACCTGCTGCGATTGCCACCCCTCCCAAGAAATGGGTGGCCACCGATTGGCCTGATCTAACACAAATGGTTATTTTTAACAAGAAGAGGAATGAATAAGATGGATATATGGTTTAAAACTGTAGTAGTTCAAAAAAGTATGGTGAGATCTGGAGGCACTGTGCTAAGATTGATTTTAAATAGAGTCTTCAACGATGAGAAGTGTTTTGCCAATCATTCGTACAGGTATCCAGTCGACCGCACTCATAGCTATGAAAAACTACGCCCTGGGGGAAATAAAGTGCTGATAACCACCTGGAGGGACCCTAAAGATGTTGCTGTTTCTCTTATAAGAGTTAATAAAAAAAGAACTTTTTCTAACAACAGCGACCTAGTTGCTGCGTGTGATGAAATCATGGGGTCTTTTAATGGCATTAGACTCGCCGAAAAAGAAAATCCCGAAGGCCTATTTTTAAAGTATGAAAATTGGCATTGCAATTTTGATTATTTATTTGATAGATTAGAAGACACATATGATGGTAAAATAAGTAAAGAAATAAGAGATTCAATCGAGAAAGACTTTTCAAAAGAAGCAATAAGGAAGAAGCAAAGTGTCTTTTCAAATTTTTCTGAATATGACAAGGACACCCATATACATGGAGATCACGTGCACAATGGCTTTAGACAATGGGATAAAGTTTTTAATGAAAAACAAATAAAAATATTAGATAATAAATTAGAATCTTATATTGAATACTGGGAAAAATTGGAATAATGAAAATGAAAAAAGCATTGATAACAGGCATATCAGGCCAGGACGGCAGCTACCTAACAGAATTATTAAGTTCTAAGGGCTATGAGGTTCATGGCATTGTACGCCGCCATTCGGTGGCCGAAAACCAGAACTTCCGATTGGGTAAGCTAGGAGATTTGCCCAATGTGCACACCCACTATGGTGATCTTCTCGACTATCCGTCGCTTGTGAGAATTATGACAAAGGTTCAGCCAGATGAGATTTATAATTTAGGCGCTATGAGTCATGTCCGAGTGAGCTTCGATATGCCATCGTTTACTATCCAAACTAATGCGATGGGCGTATTAAATATGCTAGAAATTTATAGGACTATCTGCCCTACTGCAAAATTCTATCAAGCTAGCTCGTCTGAAATGTTTGGAAACTCCGTTGATGAAGACGGAATACAACGCCTAACAACTCCAATGACCCCAGTGAGCCCCTACGGGTGCGCTAAAGTGATGGGATACAACCTCGTACGCCACTATCGTCACGCCTACGGATTACACGCTTGCAATGGTATATTGTTTAATCATGAATCCCCTCGACGCGGCACCAACTTCGTGACAAACAAGGTCGTGAAAACAGCTGTACAGATCAAAAAGGGCCTCGCTGACAAATTAGAGTTGGGTAATATGGACTCCTCTAGAGATTGGGGACATTCTAAGGACTACGTAAGGGCTATGCATATGATAATTAACCATGGTACACCCGAAGAATTTATAGTTGCTACAGGCGAAACTCACACTGTCCGCCACTTATGTGAGATAGTGTTTACAAAGCTGGGGATGAACTATGAAGATTATGTAGTGCAAAATCCCAAGTATATGCGACCTGAGGAGTTAAAGTATCTCAAAGGAGATTCTTCCAAATCCCGAGAGGTACTTGGATGGGAACCAGAGTATACCTTTGAGTCTATGTTAGAAGAGATGATAGATCGCTGGATATCAGAGATTTATGTAAAAAAGTTTTAAATAACAAGTATAATATAAGAGAACGTAAAAGAAAATAAATGTTCTGGTTAAAATATTTCAAGAAAGGATATAAATTAACAATGCCAAAAAAGACCACAACTGTGTCAAGAAAAGCAACTAAAAAGACACCCGTAACAGTCGCGAAAGTAGAGGATATCGTAGATAAAAGTTTGCGAAAGGTCCTCCAGGATCAAGCACGTGAGCTTGAATCTCATCTGAGTGACATCGATAAAAGATTAAGAGCCCTGGAGGGAAAATAATATGAAACTATCAAACCAAGCAGTCGGAGCCCTGATGATGGCTCTCCAGAAGTCACTAATGGAACAAAGTGATATTGTGCCTGTCTTAACAGGAATGGACTTTGTGTCTGATACTGAGGGAGATCTCTCGGTCACCAACCCACCGGTGGTATCTCTTGATGGAGTTGAGGTCTTAGGCGACGACCCCGACAATCTCAGTACAGAGGAATAAGTATGCCGCGTTATCGGTATCGTTGTAATAACTGCGACGAAACACAAACGATACAGCACCTATCAAGCGAACTGCTTAAAGACTGCGACCTATGTGAAACAGCCGATACACTGACGAAGCTACTCAGTACATTCTCTACCGCAAAAAAAACAACAAGTCGCAAAAAGACTGGACAGATCACAGAAGAGTTCATTCAAGACGCTCGGCAAGATCTTAAAAAACAGAAAACAGATCTTAAGGAGAACACCTAATGGAACTTTATTTGTTGTTCGCCGTCTCAATTCTTCTGAATGGAGTTTTGATCTGGTACATAACCAGATTGTTGAGAAAATTTGTCTTTATTTCTGAGAATATGGCAGACTTGTTTCTTACTGTAAAAGCATTTCAGGTTTTTGCAAGCTCGATGTATAGTATGGACAGCTATCATGGTGAACCTATGATACAGGAGCTTGTGGTGAGGATTAGAGAAGTTGGTCTGGAGATGGAAGACTTCCGAGACATATTTGAATATGGACTCGATGCCGAATTAGAGGAAGAACTTAATGCCGCCGAAGAAGAGAAAAGCTAGAAAAAAGAATCATTACTTCACAAAGGTCCATGAAGACGCAATTGTGAAGTATGCAAACACGGAGGACCGCCAACTCCGAGGGATGTTGTACGAAGAGTACATACAGCCTGCATTTGATCAGATGGTCGATAAAATTATTTACACTTATCGATTTACGACACTGCCGAATATTGACTACCTCAAGGGGGATTGCAAGGTTTGGCTCACAACCATATTAAATAAATACGACCCGAATAAGGGCTCGAAAGCATTCTCATACTTTTCAGTTGTGACCAAGAACTGGTTTATTCACAAAGTCAAACAGACACAGAAAAGAAACCGAACTGAGGTCTTCATGGAAGACGTTATCAACGAGGTAGAAGAAAACTTGGTGTCGAAGGAAAGGTCATACCTCCAGGTCCGTTCTGAAATAGAATTTTGGAAGTCGTTGCATCATGAGATAGACACTTGGGACTCTTTTATGCTCAAAGAAAATGAGAAAAAAGTTTTAATGGCAGTCCGGATCCTATTGGAATCTGCTGACACAATTGAAATTTTCAACAAAAAAGCTATTTACTTATATCTTAGGGAGATCACAGGACTCAATACAAAACAAGTCGTGAACAATCTTAATAAACTAAGAAAAAGATATAGGACGTTTAAAAACAAATGGCAAAGCGGCGCGATCTAAGTCTAGAAGAATACCTCGAAGAGACGACTAGAAATATTCGGGAAGACCGAGCAATGGCCAAGACCTTGCTCGTTGATGTCATGACAGATATGGCTACATCCCCTACGGACCGTCGAGAGATGGGACCTATTGCAGCTAAATTTGTAGAAAACCTACAGCGCTCCAACGAGCAAATGGTTAAACTAGCTGCCATCATTCAGAAACAAAAAACCCAGCAGTTCGGCCTGTCTGCGGACGACAAAGAACAGTTGTTTGATTTGCTGAATGAGGAAGAGAAGCCGTGAGTGACGACCCGAAAGCCAAAGCTGAAGGCAAGTTAACTTTAAAGGGCCTGTCGTACGGTTTCCTGAACGATGTTTCAGATACCTCATTGGGAGGGGCCGTCGATCCTCAGCGATCAACCGGGCTCGATTTTCTAAGAGCAACAGTATCGACCGAGTATAAGCGTTCCGCCCTGGCAACAGTCTCAACATTCAAAGGTGCTGTACTAGCCAGTACAGAGAAGCAGGTAGGCGCCAGTAGGTCGACCGAAGATGTCTTGGCTGGATATGCAAAGCAAAATATTGTCGAGAAAACTGGCGACTGGATTAGTAGCTTCTTCGGCGATAAGAAAGTCATCGCATACAAAGTATATATCCCAGAGATTGAGTGTCGCCCGGCCCCACGAAGTTTTGAGGATCCGATATTAACGACCTATTACGATGTTTATGTTGACAAAGGGATGCTGGATGCTGAGACGACAATCGAAATAGGATCCATCGTGACCGTTCGATTTGATAATATAAATAATTTTTCTACTGCTCGCATAATAGGCGTATCCAAGGATAAGTTTGAATTTGAAGGATTTGAGGGCGCCTCCTTAGAGAGCTCCCATCGCTCCGGCCGCTCCGGAGGCGGCGGCGGTCGTCATACCGCCGCCGGCGGGAATAAATTTGAAAAGGCGTATAACCAGAAGGCGCGCTCCAAATGCAAACAGGAACCCCACCCAGAAGAGGTGCGAATTGCAGAATATTTTGGTTTAGAAGTTGCAGTACTTCAGGCGGTAGGTACCGTCGAATCTGGTGGAAGAAATGACTCAATTCGGTTTGAGCCACATCTTTTTATTCGTGACCACCGTCCGGACCTTAAAGACCAGATACCATTTACTAAAGATCCTGGTGGCCAGCCATATAGTAGGGTGAAGTCGGAAACAAACGAAGCAGCATTCCAACACGCATATGCTTTAGACAAGACCGCGGCCGTAAAGTCAGTAAGTTGGGGAAGGTTCCAGGTCCTCGGTGGTAAACTTATAAAGATAGCCGGCTCCGCAGAGAAGGGACTTAGTCAATATGGAGCAGATCCCGAGGCGACATCTTTTAAGTTGCTTGAAATGTGGCTTAAAACAGACAACGGGCCAAAAGCGGTGGCCGCGGCCAAAGAGAAAGATTTTGTTACATTTGCCAGATACTATAACGGTAAAACGCAAAAGTATCACTATGGTGGAGCGATCGCCCGGGAATATAACGCAATAGTTTGTGGAGAATACACGCCCCCCACTTTCGGTCCAGATCCAGCCATGGCGGGGGGATGTGAAGGCGAAGGTGCTGTCATATATCTCGCCGACAGCCAACACGCGGCCGGTTACTCCCTTGGGGGGTTACTCCGGGAGGAGCTTAAAAGCCAGGGAGTTCCCTTAGTTATCAATATGGCTGAGTCCGGCCGCGGCCTAATCGCCGGCGCAGGGAAAGGATTTTTAAAACTCAAACTAAAGAAAAAGTTAAAATCTAAATTATCAGAAGCTAAACCGAAGTATGCCATCGTGGGACTGGGAGGCAACGACGCAGGAATGACCAGCTGGTCCGCGGAAAAATTTAAAAAGAAAGCAGAAGAGTTTATACAAATACTCAAGGACGGCGGCGTGGAAGAAATAATTTGGTTTGGGATTACCAAACCAATGGTTCCCGACACACCCCATCTCAAGAAGAATAATGGATATGGCTCCGTTGGAATCGCCCCCGGCCCGAAGGCTCAGGAAACGCGAGATAAGATGAGAGATATACAGAAAGAGGTGCTTCCAACGCTCCCGGGCGTAACCTATATAGATACTATGCAATATACCCAAAATCTTCATACTAGCGACGGTGTTCACTATGCCCCGGCCGAATACAAAACTATCTTTAATGCTGCCAAGGCAGGAGATCTTAAAGCGCCCCTAGCAGCGATGATTAAGAAGATTAAGGACGGCTGCGCCGAGTATGAAAAGAAAGCTGCAGCCGCAGCCGCAACAGCGAGGCCGTTTACAGTCGACGCAAAATGCTATGACGACGCGCAAGACATCCCCAATAAATCACAACATGCTTCTGTTCTCGCAGCAGTCCACCCGGATTTCCTTCCTCATGTAAAAAGTTTTATTTGCGAAGCCTGGAAACAAAAGCAAATCACTATACGATTAAACTCTAGTTATCGTTCTGTCGCCAAACAACAGAGACTTTATGATAAATGGGTTAATGGCGGAAAGAATGGAATAGCTCCTGCGAACCCGGCCAAAGGGTTGAGTTATCATAATCTTGGAATGGCTATTGATTTTAATCCCACGTTGTCAAACGGGACAACATTGATGTCCACTAGTTCTAAGAGTTCCTGGCGTAATAGTGGGATTGTTGAGATCGGTAAGGCCGCCGGTATGTATTGGGGAGGCCTCTTCAGTACAAACTTCGATCCAATACACTTTGATTTTCGAACCAGAGTCCCCGACCGTTACAAAGCGCTTGCCGCGGCAAGCAAACAAGGTGTCGACCCGAATAAGTCAAATCTAGATGGAATTATAACGTAAAAGGCATTATAAATTATGGCAAAAATAAAAATTGATCTACCAACACAGGCTTCTAAAGCAGTAGATTTGCAATTGATGTCGGACCAAGAAAGAAAATCGTTCGACAAGAAATCCCCAGCCCAGCAGGCGCGCCTCCTAGGTTTTGCTGATGGGCCCAAGCAGAATTTTGATACCCCCACCTATATCAATGCCACAGCGGAAAAAATATATAGCAAGGGGAATTCATTTATCGTATTAGGATTGGATAGACCCAGCAATATCTTCTCTGGATTTGGTGGCAGCAATAACACACACTGTGCTGCTATTGATCTCGTTGTGGGTCGTTTGGGCTCACGCGGCGCGAGTAACACAAAGCGCGGCCAGACTGTCAATGCAGACCCAAACTTCAAAACCGATGCAGCGAGAATTTATATATCACAAAAATCAGACCCAGATGGCTATTTTGGCCTAGTCAAAGGAACCGTTGGGAATACCTCTATTTCTAGCCCCCGCAGTACGGTTGCTGTAAAAGCAGACACTATTCGTGTCATTGCTCGCGAGAATATAAAGTTGGTAACTCGCACAGATGCACAAAATGCACAGGGAGCAGAGTTGACCAATGCGTTCGTCGGGAACTATGGAATTGATCTGATCGCCCTAAATGATGACAAGAACTTGCAGCCAATGGTGAAAGGGGAGAACCTGAAAGAGTGCTTATCTGCCATCATAGAATCAATTCATGATATCCGCGATCTTTTTGACAACTTTATCGAAGAGGATAGAAAACTAACCCAAGCGTTGCTTAAGCATACACACTACTCACCATTTTTTGGATCCCCGACATCCCCGGCTCTTACCGGGCTCCTACCTACAGGAATCGAGACTCTGGTCAATAAAATCACAAATGTACAGTTGCAATTGAATATATCAATGCAGAAGCTAAATTCAGTCCAGACTAACTATTTAGAGACACCCGGAGGCGCCGCGGCCGCCAAAGACGGCCAAAGTCAATATATCTTAAGCAGATATAATAACACGAACTAAGACCATGTCGTCAAAATTGAACTTTTACAAAGAATACCCCGCGAAGACACTGAATGTTCCATTCGAAGTCCGAAGTAAGAATCTACTCAAGATTAAAGTAAGGAAAAAGAATGTAGCAAACAAAGAAAAGGTTTTCAGGGAAGCATTAGATCTCTATATAGCCCACTACTTTCCAGAGTTCTATCGGAATATGGAAGACAAATCGTTTAGTGGCGACAACACTGTTTATGATGCACTCCGCGCTGATCTGAAATCCGGCCTATCGATAGAGAACCCCGGATTCGCCACCAAGCCCCCTTCTGCGTATAAAGTAGTAATCACGCGCTTAGATATGGGACGCTCCCTATATGAAATGCGGGAAGATATGGCTGCAGCAGGCGAGCTACCAGACTTCCAAGAGAACCTAGAGTTCTTCAACGAGAAGAACGACATTGGAAACGAAATCATTGGTCAGACCGAGCTAGACATGTCGACGGTGCTGACGGATGTCAATTCATTCAGTGATTTGATGAAGAACTTTGGCAAACAGTTAGACAACTATAACGGCGCCGTCCCCGTTGGAGGAGTAAACTTCAGTTTTCTTGAGAGCGCAGTAGGCAAGATTATTTCTATTGCCATAGCTGAAACCGTAAAGACTATTGAGGCGGCGTCAGGTGGAGCTACATATCGCGGCGAAGAGGGCGATAAGCTGACCATCTACTTTTCAAATCGTACAAAGCGAGACCCTGCCGCTCCGGCTCTGGATCCTCTCGGAATATTTCCGCCCAAGATTGCCATCGCCGGAATTACGTATCTCGGCGGTGAGACTGCGTCCACTGACTTTTTGAAGGTGGGGTACTTTTCAATTATCAAGTACAAGAAAAAGTTTAGTGATCAAGCAACGCTGAAGATTTTGCAGCGATATAAAGAAATATTAGAAAAAGGCGCCGAGCACACAGATTCTGGCCAGCCCTACCCGATGTTTGACTTCCTATCAAACGTATTACCGGAACAGATAGATCAAGATATAAGCTCTGGTAACTTTTTTAGCTTTCCGACACCGAACGATAGGGATAATGGCGAACATAGTGCTCTGACAAAAGAAGCCATTCGACTTGAACTAATAGACCTCTCCAATACCGATGACCTAGAAAAGGGAATCAAAGCATTATCGACAACAGAGTTGATAACTCTAAAAGAAGAGGTGGCGAAGAACCCTAAACTATTTGAAAAAGTATATCAAGAGGAGAAGAAGAAAGTACTTGAAACGGGCCTAGACATTGCCAAGGTAATCGAAAATGTTATGAAAACAGGACCGATGGCACTTGTGAAAAAAGGCTCTGCCGTCGATCGAATCTTAGCGCAACTTGGACTTAAAGCCCTGGCCAGAGAGGCAATGATTTGCTTGACGTTCGGATTCAGCTTTGAGTTAGCAAGAATTGCCATGGCCACAGCCAACGTGATGGAAGAAGAACTAAATGAACGGCCGTCACTGGACCCGAAACAATTTGAACTGTTCAAGATTAAAGGAGATATCTGGAAGAAGGTCCTGGATATTATTTTAGATTCCGTCAAGCAAGCGCTTATGTCTCTAATTCAGGGATTGGCAGAACTACTAAAAGAAGCTTGCAACCTTAATAACCCGCGAGCAACCGATTACGGGAATACCGATATTGCAGGGCTGATTAAGGACGACCTCCTCGACCCACTCGCAGGCCGAGACCCCTTTGGTTACGGCAATGACGAAAACAACCCGCTTGGGCGCCTCACGGATATGTTAGGAATGTCTCCAACCGACATTTATCTGTATTTGACATCTGTATCTTCAATTCTCAGCTCAATCGATATATGTATTCTTTTGATGGATACACAAAACGCCCCAGAAGAACTCATAGACAGAATAATCGAGTTCAATTTAAACTATTCCGACCCAAACATCTCCACGAAGCTTATAGAGGCCTCCGCTGTAATAGAATTCTTCACCATCTTGGGGAGCATAGTCGATGTAACAGACTTGTGTAACGAGATAATCAATGACATGACCTTGTTGAATCAAAACAATATTTGTTTAACTGAGGACGACCTTGCTAACCTCGACGCAGAGGAAATGCAAAACATTGAGGATCTTCTCGACATCATCGAAAATGGTTTCACCGACGCTCCCCCTGTGTTCAACTTTGATTGCCCCGACGCGGAGAATTATATTAATGACCCGACGATGACCAGGCTGATCCCTGAAACGCTCAGCACCATGGTCGAACTGGTCGAGATGCAATTTGTATATTCAGTTGACTCTATTAAGAGCGTTCTACTAGAACCGGGCCTCGCTCGCGCCAGTGGCGGCCCGGGCGGCAATGGTAAAAAGGGCGCCTACGATACCTTTAAGACTATTAACCCAGAAAGTGACTACCCAGAACTACCAGAACCTGATAACGGCGCGATTAATGCCATTATGAATTCTCTTAAGGACCTCGCCGAGGAGTTTGAGAACCCAATGGACCACCCTCTTGCTGGCGCAATTGAAGCCTGTCTGGTCAACCAACCGGGCCTCTTGGACTCTAATCTTAGAAACTTTGCTGATGCTATAGAAATATTATTGAATATTTTCAATAATGCTGAAATTAGGGATGCTATTGATAATATGGTTGAAAAGGCCGACGAACTATCCCAAGGCTCCGGCCCGGCCGTCACTACCTACAAATTCAATAAAGAATTCTACAGGAAATTTGCGGATTATATCAACATTGATACGGCGGACTTTAAAAGCATTGACGCAAATCGAAAGCAATATAGGATTAAAAATCATTTCAAGAGATATGCCACATCGGAAGACCCCGCCAGCAGTCGCATTCAGTTCTCCTTCCCGCGGTTTAACGCTGAAAATAGACAAAGAATCGTAATGCAATACCCGGCATATGGTGCTCCTGCAGAATCCTCACACGCCTACTTCAATCTTGATGCACTCTTTGAGGCGAACGTCGAAGAACAATTTAAAACAGATATGTCTATTGGCACCCAAGACGACGGCGCAGCATATAATCTAGACCAGTTCGTCGACGCAGTTCGCACCAGCGCCGAAGATTCTCAGAATTGGAACATATCAGAAGACGTTGCTGTTCAGAGGTATTTCCCTCTTGCATATGGACTATTCGCAGATCAAGTATTTGATTATTATATTGAAAATGGCATATTTGATGCCGGAGCGCTCCAGTCTCTGAATTTCTTTCATGATAACATAAACTGCTCTAGTGAAGATATATCAGACCTCTTGGATGTTGAGGGCATTTTTAAGCAGATGCAGAGGGAATACGTTGAAGAGGCTTGCAACAATAATCCCTCCTCGCCTCGTGAGCGCATGCGAGAAGTTATCAAATATGGTATGTTTCTTCTGTTAGTACAGGTTCACGTTGCCGAATTCGTAATTAAAAACATCTTCGTACTTTCTGCAGTCCAAATGGATGAGTTGTTCGCGAAGCCGTTTATTCTTTCTTATATGAGGGATCAAGTTAATGCGTCAATGACGGCATACTTCGATAAGCTGACAGCTGCAGGCAACGCGGAAGCTGTTGATAAAGTTAAGGATTCCTTGATTGTTATCTTTAACCGAATGATGTTACGACCAAATGTTATTGCCGAAGGTGGAGTGACAGATATGCACGGTAACGTGATATTCCCCAACGGCACTGTTTTTATAACGACCGGTAAGGGCCGGCCCACGCGAAAGCCTCGCGTCTTGGCAAAGGGAACACCTACAGCAACCTTTGACGACATCCTGGATTATTTGGCAGTCTATCGAATCCAGAGTGCTATGGGGACGGCAGAGTTCCCGGGCGCTACATCTAATGCGGTGAAAAACGCATTGCCAGTATCTAACCAGAAACCTATGGAAGAAATCTTCTTGAACTCTATGCCGGTGGTAAATGGCACCGCCGCGGCAAATCTGGTGCCACCGATGGGAACCGGCCAGCTTCTATCAAACAAGTTAAAACAAAAGTCGGGCATCGTAATGGTAAAAACAATCCCGCGAGGAATAATGGAAGCGCTGCCATGCCTTGATCAAAGTCGAATTGATCATCTACTAGATTTTGGTGCTACCATCCCTCAAGGCCATGGCTGTGAGGGCACTACACACGGGCCCCCCGATGCAGAGCACGGCGGCGCAACGCCGGCCAGCGCAGCCCCGACCAAGATACAATATGAATGCTGGATGTACATCGACAGTCTAGCCGGCTTCGATCTCCCGGCAACGCCTCAGCCCCCAGCTAACCTGGCACTCAAACTTTTTGAAATAGAACTCAATTTATCAGATCTAGAGCCCAATAATCGAAGTTCTGCAGAGACTCGCCTGGACCTAACTCCGGCAGAAGTAAAATATATTCTAAATAATGAAATATACCAGGACTATTTCACCAATGTGTTCGACGCAGAGATTATTGGCATCCTTCCGATAATACACAACTTTTATCTTACCAACAATTACTTTAGTGATATTCGATCTGCAATGCGATCGACAAAAAACAGAGTACTCGATATTCTCAATACTACAATTGATAATCACGATAGTTACAATTCATTACCCCAACTGGGTCGACCTGCGGCCCGCGCCGTGTCACTCTCGAATAATGAGCCAGACGCTGAGAACCTAGCGCGCGACTTCATTCTTAAAATGATTGTTAAAACACCGATTGATATTATCAAGGGTCTTATGCAACTTATAGATCCACACGTTGTGATTTCAAAGTTCATCAAAAACGGCACAGCAGATGTGTTTAATATGATCCAGGCGTCGCTCCGGACTATAGATTTGCCCAGCGTCGACGACGAGCCGTCCGTTCCGATATTTGCCCCGGGCGCAACCGGAGCCGATCTGTTTACGGCAGTCTTGTGCTTATTACAGTATCTTATGGAGAATCCAGATGGATTCCCGCCTATGCCGGACTTCGTCGATAACGAGCAAGGGTTCCCTCACCCCGGCGGCGACGGCCCTGACCCCAAGCCTGAAAACTTCTTCCCTCGCATATCAGAAGACGGCGTTGATTTCTTGGGCACCGGTATGGGCATGCTAATGATTCCGCCAACACCTTTAGGGTTAATTTATCTACTGCTGTCACTAATTAACTTTGATACACAGCAGCCCAACCTAGATGTCGGCGTAGAGTTTGGCCCAAACCAGGCTACAGCCGGAGACGTCAATACGGGCGCCTGTGCTGAGGATCAGATTATTGATCCTGAAGAGGAGGAATCCGAGGAATCACTAGATCCCGTGCGACCACCATATGTCCCCGGTTAATCTTAAAAGGAAAAACAAAAAATGTCAGGATTATCTGTAAAATTACCACTAGTTGTCAGCAATGTGTTCGGCCCATACGACCTAAACACAACGTTTGATGATCTAGCAAAACAAAATTTAAAAATGTTGGTGCTCACAAACCCCGGGGAGCGCATTATGTATCCCAACTTTGGTGTCGGGATCTCAAGGTATCTATTTGAGAACAATACCACCAACACCTACGACAGTATAAGATCGCGCCTACAAGAGCAGGTAGACACATATATGTCATACATTCAGATTGATCATGTTGATTTTTCAGCCAGAGAAGATAATCCAGATTTGTTTCCCAATTCCATCAGACTAAGTATATTTTTCACCATTGTACCGCTTAAACAGAGTACATCGCTACAAATTAACATAAACAACTAATTAAAGAGACCTTATCATGCCAAAAAAACTGCAACCGATAGATTATACGAGCCGCGATTTTGATTCTATTCGTAAAGATTTAGAGAATTACGCGAAGCGATATTACCCAGATACCTACAAGGACTTCAATAAAGCATCCTTTGGGTCACTAATGCTCGATACTGTGGCATATGTTGGTGATATCCTGTCTTTTTATGTCGACTATCAAGCAAATGAGAGTTTCTTAGAAACAGCTGTAGAGTATGATAACGTTTTGCGCCTCGCTCGACAGATGGGGTTCAAGCTTAATAGAAACCCTTCATCATATGGCATGCTTACCTTCTATATTCAAGTCCCCGCAAACCCGAACAGCTTGGGCCCAGACCTGGCATATGCTCCCACTCTTGCGCAGGGCTCTGTATTCTCTTCTCTCGGCGGTGGCTCTTATACTTTGCTTGATGACGTTAATTTTGCAGTCCTAACAAATCAGGTGGTACCCAAGGATATTGACAACAGCACCAATGATGTTCTTAACTATGTAATTAGGGCACAAGGTCGTGCTGTTTCAGGGCGCACAAACTTCAAAGAGGTCGAAGTATTTGATTTCGAGAGATTCCTTAAGGTTAACCTTGGCACACAGAACATAACAGATGTCATTTCCGTGGTTGATTTAGAGGGACATGAGTATGTTCAAGTCGACAACCTTTCTCAAAATGTGATTTATAAGGCGATTAGAAACACTGACACCTCGACAGCTGGCACAGTCAGTAGCATTATGAAGGCTGTCCCTGTCGCTCGCCGGTTCACAGTTGAGTCGTCGGATACTACAACATACCTTCAGTTTGGATATGGCTCAGACTCTGAGCTACTTTCGGACGCTGTTGTGGATCCAACAAACTTGATCTTGGACTTAAACGGTAGAACATATGTTACAGATGCTGAGTTCGATCCTACGAAATTAATTAGTAGCGATAAATTTGGCATCGCGCCATCAAACACAACTCTTCGGATAGCGTATCGAACAAACGAGGTCAATGATGTTAATGCTTCGGTGGCCACGATTACTAATATTGACTCACCCAAATTTAAGTTTAGAGCCCAAGGGGGCCTAAGCCAAGTCCAAAGAAACATTGTGGTGGGCTCCCTAGAGGTCACGAACGACGAGCAGTTCACAGGTGATATTTCACTCCCCAGTTCAGAAGAGGTGAAGCAGAGAGTCTTTGGGTTCTATGCTGCCCAGAATCGTGCAGTCACCATACAGGACTATCAGGCGATATGTTATGGTATGCCCGGCAAATTTGGTGCTGTCAAAAGAGTGGCAGTTAGTCGCGACTTTGATGAACTCCGAAGAAACATAAATATCTATGTAGTCTCTGAGAATACAAGCAATAAATTGACCGCGGCCAACCAAGTATTAAAAAACAATTTAAAAACTTGGCTATTACAGTATAAAATTATCAATGATACTGTTGACATACTGGACGCCACAATAGTGAACTTTGGTATCAACTATGTGGTGGTTACGGATACAAATGTGAACAAGTTTACTGTACTTAATAAAGCGAAATCAGCGATAGCTACCTACCTGAATAAAAATCAATACGATATCGGCGAATCGATCGGGATCACGGATTTTTATAAAGTCCTGCAAAAGGTGCCCGGTATCGTCGACGTCGTTGATCTGGAGATTATCAATAAAGCCGGCAGCTCATACTCAGATATGAGTTACAATTTCTCCGCAAACCTTTCCGCGGACGGCCGCCGAATCCCCGCACCACGGAATGTCATTTTTGAACTTAAGTTCCCAAACGTTGATATCAAGGGGTCAGTTACCTAATGTCTATTATAAGATACACAGCCAGCGCTGATACTACAATCACAAACGCCTACGAGGCAAACCTTGTTACGAGAGGCACCGGCTCCAACATGGGTTATGCCGACTCTCTAGAGGTGTTTTCCATATATGGGCAAGAGTCGGGATCCATTGGGCAGTCACAAGAACTCTCACGCATTCTAATTCAGTTTCCAGTCGCGACAATTGCAGCCAACCGCACAGCTAACAAGATACCTGCTTCCGGAAGTGTCTCATTCTACCTTAAAATGTTCAACGCAGAAACACCCTGGACATTGCCGCAAGACTTTAACTTGGTTGTTGCCCCGGTATCTAGCTCTTGGAACGAAGGCGCAGGCCTGGATATGGACGAATATAAAGACCTAGGCCAAGCAAACTGGGGAGAAAGAAGCAGCGGCGCCGCCTGGACAAGCGACGGCGGAGATTATCATACGGGGTCAAATTACAACATTTCCTTCCCCCTAGGCTACGAAGATCTAGAGCACGACGTTTCCCACATTGTAGAAGAGTGGATTAAGTACCTCGATACGCCAGCCGGCGACGGTGTAATAAAGAGTAATGGTTTTGGCATTAGGCTTACAGCTAGTCAGGAAGCATATGCCCTAGTCGCTGGAGCCAATGGCACAATCCAGAACCTCGATGGAGCTAAACAATCTTATTACACAAAGAAGTTCTTCGCCCGGTCGACAGAATTCTTTTACAAACGCCCTGTGATAGAAGCACGTTGGGACTCATCGACAAAAGATGACAGAGAGAACTTCTATTTCTCCAGCTCTCTTGCTCCTGCAGCCGATAACCTCAATAAATTGTGTCTCTACAACTATGTTCGCGGCCGCCTCGTTAATATTCCTGCCGTCGGAACTCGCGATCTAAGGGTCTCGTTTTACTCCAGCTCGTTCGGCACCCCCACGGGCTCAAAGTTAAGTCTCCCAGTGGGCGCAGGAGTCGTCTCTGCTGGCGATACAAACGCTACAGCAAGTTATACGAGCGCAGGGCTGTATTCGGTCAGTCTCGCGCTCACAGCAGCCTCTACACCGCTCCTAGAGATCCACGATGTGTGGCACTCCGGCGCCGTTGAGTTCTTTACAGGCTCCTTCTACCCTGAATTGCTTCCGACATACGACAGCGCCCCAACGTTCAACCGTATTACGAGCTGCAAAAATCTTAAAAAGAAATACTCAACACAAGACAAGGCAAGGTTCCGTTTCTTCGTCCGCGACAGAAATTGGAGCCCAACAGTCTATAACGTTGCGACGGCAAACAATCCTACTGATGTTATCGAGAGCGCCTCATATGCAATCTACCGTACCACCGACAATTATCCTGCCATTTCATATGGTACGGGTTCTGATTTGTGTACCATGATGTCATACGACAAGGAAGGAAACTATTTTGACCTCGATATCTCTCTGCTCGAGTCAGATTATATGTACGAGATAAGATTGTCCTATTATAACGACAGTATAGGAGACTGGCAGGAACAACCACAAGCGTTCAAATTTAGAGTTGAAGAATAATTAGAACATGAGCATCAAGAAATACTTCGAAGTTGCCGAGAGTATACAATCCCTGGCAAGCAAGACATCTAATGATATTTCGGGAGAGATAGAGTCCTCGGGATATCATGAACAAGATATTATCGAAGAAGAGAGGTTTATACCTTATACTGACTTTTCGAAGCCAGAAAACTTCGCTCGCTACGGGTCTGCTGAAGAGTATTACGACTCCTCCCTAAAGAGAATTTATGGTACATATCCGTATGATGGATCGCTCAAGGAGCGTCTAGAGTGGCAAAATGATTCCACTTACCTCGACCTTTACATATTGCAAGAGAAGTATCCACGTACAAATGGATATGTGATCCTCTCGGCTGATGGTTGGGGGGCGACGGGAGCGCTCACTGATGGATATGCAATACCAGCTGATGCATCAGACTATGAATATATTTTCTTTATAGGTGGCCCCAACCCTTCAGACACCAACGCTGGAACCTTGGCCGGTCAATTCACTGGCTCAAACTACTACGAGCCGTCGATGAATCGCGCGTCAAACCTCCAAATGGATATTGCTTCCCGCGGTGCATCAGTAGAATTTTGGCTCAAGAAAGACGACGACTTTCCTGGCGTCAGCTCCACCCGCGAAGTCATCTTTGATTTGTGGAACGGCGAACTGACATCCTCGGCAGACTATGGGCGCCTAACGGTTGAGTTGGATTCCACCGCTTCGCCCAGCAGTCCCTTCCGGGTCACCCTTCAATCTGGCTCCGACGATTCAGTCGGATTCTTCAGGCAAGACCCCGCAGCATCAACTCTAACTTATGCCGAAGTAACAGATAACAGCTGGCACCACTACGCGTTCACTTTTGCTTCTGCCTCTGCTGGCGTTTTGACGCGTTTTTACGTTGATGGAAATTTAAACAATGAAACGACCCTTGGGACAGCAGGAGTTAATGACATTGACGCCACAGGCCTGCAGGCATACTTGGGGGCACTCATTACTGCGCCCTCCGGCTCTACTGCTGGCGCCTACTATGGCAAGTTATCTGGTTCGGTCGATGAGTTCCGGTACTGGAAGACACAGCGCACTTCTAAGGATATCGGCAGATACTGGTTTACACAAGTCGGCGGCGGTGTCAATACAGATCCGTTACCATATATCGAAACCCAGGAGATGGCGAACGTTAACCTTGGTGTGTACTTCAAGTTCAACGAAGGAATCACAGGCGTTGAGTCTACAGACAGCACAGTACTAGATTACTCGGGCCGCTACTCCAATGGAACCTGGACAGGATATACATCGAAGTCTAGAAACACCGGTTCAGCAATCGTTTTATCCACGGCAGCAACAGCAGAGTTCAAGGATCCGATTATTTACTCTTTCCATCCTGAAGTGGTCGCGCTCGCTGCCTCATTGGAACTATCTGGCTCGGCGCACGATGCCAGCAACAATGCGGCAGTCTACAATTCAATCCCCGCGTGGATCACAGAAGAAGATACCGAAGGTTCAGGTGACGTCAGACAGTTGACACAGATTTTGTCAAGCTACTTTGACACATTACAATTACAAGTTGAGAACATTAATACCCTCAAAGATATTCGTTATATGAGTGGGAGTTTCGCGAAGCCCCTACCATTTGCTGAGAAGCTGCTGTCCTCCACTGGCATGGTAGCTCCCAATCTTTTCTTGGATGCTGACCTTTTAGAGAAACTCGCTGACCGGAGCGAAAAGCGTCTCTATGATAAGTCGCTCCACGATATAAAGAACACGATATATCAAAACATTTACAATAATATCTCTTTCATTTATAAATCAAAGGGTACTGAAAAGGCATTTAGAAACTTAATTCGTTGCTTTGGTGTTGACGACGAACTAATCAAAACCAATATGTATGCCAACAATGTTGAGTATGAACTGAGGAACAATAGACGCAACGTAATCGTAACTGACAGATTCATCAACTTTAATACTGCCGATAACATGGTGGCCACAGTATTCAACTACGCTGATGTCTCTAATCCAAACTCGGTTAGCTATATTACATCCAGTGCAGCACTCACGGGAGGCTACGCGACAACCCTAGAAGCAGAGATATTATTCCCCCTCAAGCCAGAGCAGGCCGCACACGCATACTTCAATACCAGTATGATCTCAGCCTCTCTGTTCGGTGTCCACGGAGCTGAAGCGGCCCTCAGTACAGACACAACTTGGACCACTGAAGATGGAAACTTCCAGGTGTATGCCATCCGCGATGAAAAGTACTCCGACAATGTTAGATTCTTGCTAACTGGATCCTCCGGAGGCTACGTTCCCCGTCTAGAGACAGCTCTGTACGAAAACGTATACAATAACACCAGATGGAACTTGTCGGTACGTATCAGGCCTTCCGAGTTCCCCCTTAAGGGTCTTGTGGACGGAGCAAGCTCAAACTACATTGTCGAACTGCACGGTGTTCAGGCGCAAGCCGGCGAGATTATGGAACAGTTTACCCTCTCGGGTTCAATCACTGCGCCACCGGATGCCTTTATGACAAGCGCCAAGAGAGTATATATCGGTGCTCACAGAGAAAACTTCACTGGCGCAGTCCTCCAAAGATCAGATGTTAAAGTTAACGCATGCCGCTACTGGCTGGACTATCTTAGTGACGAAGCATTGACCGGACACATCCTTGATACCGAGAATCACGGCGCGTTGCAGTCGCACCTGTACGCATTTGAGTTTAACACATCAGCATCCTTCGGCAATGCCAAGAAGATCGACACGCTTGTATTTAACTGGGAGTTCCTCAACAATACAGGATCGGCAGCAACAGGTTTTCTTACAGTTGATGATATCAGCTCCGGCTCGGCCAACACTGAAACGTTTGGGGAACTAAGCGGGATCCTTAGTAGGCAGCATACGGCCCAAGGTCGCTTCTTCGCAGCCTCCTCGACAACAGCAATCGACAAAGACTATGTTGTTTCATCAAAACTGAACCTTCCCGAGAACGTACAGTCTCAAGATATGATCCGCGTATTGAACGCACAAGAGCAGGACGTCTTCACAACTGAATCACGACCAACCAATTACTACTTCGCTTTTGAAAAGAGTATGTATCAGGTCATATCAGAAGAGATGATCAACTACTTCGCCAATATGAAGGACTTTAACAACCTCATTGGCGATCAAGTAGAGCGCTACCGCCCTGATTATAAACAGCTTTCCTTTATGCGACAGAAGTTCTTCGAGCAGGTCGAGAACGATCAACTTGATTTTGACAAGTTTTATGAGTTCTATAAGTGGTTTGACAGTTCACTATCTTTGATGCTTGGTCAACTCGTCCCCGCGTCAGCAGACTTCAGCGAGAACGTGAGAACGGTTATCGAAAGCCACGTTCTAGAGCGGCCAAAGTACCAGCAGAAATTCCCATTCCTCCAGCGCAAGGGCGGCGGAGACATCACAGGCTCTGTTGATGGCAATATGGCCGCAGACTCGTCAGCGCAGAGTTCACCCGAAGAGTACGCACAGGGAACTGGAATGATTTCCAATACGGCATTCACAAAACGCCAGATTGGATCATCTAACACCTCACAGGTTCAGCCCTGGAAAATGTTCCATGCTCCTCTTCAGGATACTGAGGATGGCGGCATAGCTAAATCCATTCTTTTTGACGGAGTCGATGAATACTTACAGTCTTCAACACATACTGTGTGGGAGGGTTTAATTGGTGGAGCGGCCGGCGCCGCCAAAGCCTTTAGTGTTTCTATGTGGGTTAGGCCCAAGACTGCTTTTGTTAATGGGCGTAGCCTATGGGCAGTCGGCGCTCCCACGGCCAACGGTCGCAAGATCAGGTATTATGCAACCGCGGGCCGGATTGCAGCAGATTGCGGGACCAACTTCAATACTCTTACTACTGGTCCTGCATTATCTTTGGACACATGGCAACATCTTGTTGTTACATTTGGGGGCGGCGAGACCATCCCTCCAAAAATTTATGTTGATACGTCGTTGCCGGCCGCAGGCGACTCGACGGCCGGCTCCCCCGGTACGATTACCACCTACGGTATGGGCATCGGCGCTGTCGTCGGCTCCGCCGGGATAGAGGGCTACATGTGCGATGTGGCCGTATGGGACAAAGAACTTTCGTCAGTTGAGGTTACTGAGATTTATGGCTCCGGAAAACGGGTTTATTTGAGCGGAGTTTCTTGCGCATCTAGCCTTCTTTCATGGTGGCGAATGGGAAGCGATCCACTCGACGACAAGGACACGATATATGATCAGGTGGGCGGCCGCAATGCTACCGGAAATAACCTTGAGACGGCAGACATTACCGCGGAATCTCCTTCTTTCGTCGATCCATATCTAATATCGAACGACGGCGCCAACAAAAACATATACTGGCACCGCTATATGGAAGAGCAGGAAGATTCTATCCGAACTGATCTTCTCAAAGCTATCCGAAGCTCCTTTGACCGCAGGGTTAATTCTCCCATAAAGTTCTCTACAGAGGGATACAAGCCCGTCGTCGGTGTTGCTCGCCACCCGAACAACAGACCAAACTATGTCTTCGCCGCGACGGCTCCGTGTGGCCCGACAGTTCCCGATACAAACATTCCAACCAATATCATGCTGTCTTTCGATACAGATGTCGAACAGCTATTGGAAAATCCGGCTGTCTACTATCCAACATATAAGCAGAGGCTTGGCTTTGGGATGGATCCCAGTATCAACATTGACGGAAGTAGAAAAACAGACGGCAATACAATAGCGCCATTCAGCCTATACAGTTCCTCTGTGACAACAGGATATAACGCACAAGTTGTAACACAGTACAAATCCGGCACCATGGTTACAAACCTTCACAGTGACTTCGTCGACGACCACGCTGTCCCGATGCAGGGCCCATTTACCGAAAAGTATGTTGGTGGCCGTTACTACCGACACACAGCCCTGAACACCGGCACAGACACAAGAGAATCCAGAGCAGAAGGTTTTAGGCTCGAACTGGGTGTACTCCCTTCTGTTACGGCATTGGGATCTCTGGGTGTTGTCCCGCCGAACTTTCCATTTGCTGATTCTCCTCTCGGCTCTGCGCCCCACGGGTACCTTCCAGATCTGCCGACAGCACAACGCTTCCGCGAGGAAACAGCTAAGCGCCCCGTCAACATCCGTAACATTCAGATGCGCACGGGCTCCACGATCATCGGCAACTACGAGAAGAACTATCAGGTAATTAATACCGCCGGCCGCACAATCAATGATCCGTTTTTCCAAGACCAGTCATTTGATTTTGCGCTGAATCCACAGAGCCCATACCCTCGGCTGCCGACTGTAGATCGTCACCCGGCCCAGAACATCAGAGTTAGAA
>Ga0209756_1000901_pt1 | contig 28427 bp, 33 predicted proteins | sample ETNvirenome_6_85_FD_184071 | JGI IMG/M metagenome (GOLD analysis project Ga0209756, IMG submission 184071) | Marine viral communities from the Pacific Ocean - ETNP_6_85 (SPAdes) (version 3) | ecosystem: Environmental > Aquatic > Marine > Oceanic | place: Pacific Ocean | collected 2013-06-19 | reverse complement strand
TTATTACTGATGTTCCTAACGGAATGAAACACTTCGACAGATTACCTATCCAAACTAAAATGGAAGGTGATTTCTCAACTGGTAACGTAAGATACAAAGCTAGAGAAAGATACTCATTTGGAGTATCTGACCCTAGAGGTATTTTCGCATCAGAAGGTGCTTAATCGTCACTAAATTAGAAATGAGGCGGCCTCAAAATCGCCTCATTTCGACTATAAAGATCGAAATTACTCATGAAAAACTTTAGAATTCAAATCAGATACTGTGGCTATTATGCTGACTTTAATGTTTGGTGTAATGATACACCTCAAGATATCGAGAACTCTATCCTTGACAAGCTGGGAAAAAATGAGGTAAAGTTCGAGTCTGATGGATTTACTAGTAAGACTGGTAAATGGATTACCTATGAGGAGGTTAATCATGATCGAGGACCTATACAAACAAAAGAAGTCCTTGGAGTTAAGTTGGGAGCAGGAGCATCTTAAAGAGGGTAGATATACTCTTGAAATGACGAGAATTGATCATGCGATTAAAGAGATCATTACTCAGATCAAATTAGAAGAAGCTCGTTTAGAAGATCTTAAAATTAAGATATCTGCTTCAAGGCCTGAAGTGTCAGTAGCCACTTAAATAAAACGCTACATTCTGGAAATTCTCTCCACGTTACAGTATCGCTTGCACTCTATTCAAAAGTGCGCTATAAAAATATTAGTATACAATTATTAGAATGCTGACGAGTATACTCGACGGCCTAGAGACAGCATTCACACAAACTAGGAGGATATAATTATGGCATCAACATTGTTTAGAGGCCCTATTTTACAAGGGAAGAAAAACGAAGCAGGTTTATCTGGATATAATATCGAACAGAAGGATTCAAATTACACTGTCGTTATTTCAACTGATTCTGGAAAAACCTTTTTATCAAACACTAAGGATGTAGTGTTTACACTACCAGGAATAGCTGTTGGGAATGTATTTACATTTATAAATACAGGAGCTGATGGTCAAAACAATTTGACTATTAGTCCTAATTCATCTGACGGAATTTTGTACGTGGGAGGATTAGTAGATAACAAAGATCTTATTAATACTCTAGCTACATCAAAAGTTGGGGACTATGTAAAAATAGCCGCTTTAAATTCGACTGCTCATTGGACAGTAGTTGAAGCTCAAGGTGTTTGGGCTAAGGAATCGTAAGATTCATAATTGTGAGCTCCTTCGGGAGCTCACAGAATTAGGAGAATAAATGCAAACAGACGTAAAACAAACCATTGCGGTAGCGGCTACAGCACAGCTACAAAAATATGTGAAAACAACAGCAACTAATATTACTAAAGCCAGAATCATGGCTATTAGTGCACAAGCTAGTGCAGCAAATGCAAGTGTAAAAATTTATGATACTGTAGGAGCTACAACAGCAAGTAAATTAGTGGCTGAATTAAAATTTGGGACTGCAGATGGTGAGTGGACTCACTTCTATGTACCGGGCCAAGGAATTTATTGTGGTACTGGAATGTATGCAGTGTTATCAAGTTGTGATTTTTTAGTAGTTACAGGAACATTCACATAAGGAAGGAGTAACGCATGGCGAATACTACTTCCGGAACAGCAACGTTCGGTAAGAATTTTTCAATTGATGAAATCATTGAAGAAGCTTACGAGAGATGTGGTATACGAGGAGTTGCTGGTTACCAGTTAAAAACAGCAAGACGATCGTTAAACATTCTTTTTCAAGAATGGTCTAACCGAGGATTACATTTTTGGGAAGTAGCAGAAACGAATGTAACATTAGTGGCTGCTCAAGCTACTTATACTTTGTATCGATCTAGTGCTGATGGCACGAGTGATGCAGGTGTAACAAATGCGGGGGCTGCAGAAAGTATTTATGGAGCGGAAGACATTCTTCAAATGTCTTATAGAACCAGCAGAGGAACGACTTCACAAGCAGATACTCCTTTAACAAAAATAGATAGAGCTAGTTATGCGGCTAATACCAATAGATTAGCACAGGGACAACCTTCAGAATATTGGGTTCAAAGATTTATCGATAAAGTTACAATCACTTTATATATTACACCAAGTTCTACTCAAGCAGGGAACTATATTCACTTTTGGTATTTAAAAAGAATTCAAGATGCAGGAGATTATTTTAATGCAGCAGATGTACCTTATAATTATATTCCTGCAATGTGTGCCGGGTTAGCATATTATTTAAGTTTAAAATATGCAGCAGACAGAACACAACAATTAAAATTATTATATGAAGATGAACTAGTCAGAGCGGAGGCATCGGATGGTTCTTCGGCAAGTAGTTATATTACACCGAAGACTTATTATCCTAATATTTAGTTATGGCAAAATACGCACAAGGAAAATACGCATTAGCAGTTTCAGATATTAGTGGACAATCATTTCCCTGGAATGAAATGGTTACGCAATGGAATGGTTTATTCGTTCATTACTCTGAGTTTGAATCAAAACAACCTCAATTAAATCCTTACCCTCATCAGGCGGATGCAACAGCGCTTCCTAAAGTTAGAGTGCAACAAGCACCACCAGATGCATTACGTTGGTTAGGATATAATCCTTTTCAAACTTATGCTGCAGGTTCAGGAATTATAAATGTTCATCAATTAGATCATCAAAGAAGTTATGGAGATACAGTAAGATTCAGAGGAGCCCCAACAACTTCACCTGGAACCGGAACAGCTGATACGATTGGACTGGATGGACCTGTTGAAGGTTCTGGTAGTTCTGTTCCTGGTTTTGCTAACATACCAAAAGCCGATGGAATTACAGGAGCTAAAATGTGTTTAGCTGCTGGCTATACAATTAAACCTGGAAAACTTTATGCTAATACTTCTACACTTAATGGAGGAATCGATGCTAGTACGACAACTGTTCTTCTAGCAAGTGCAACACAATTTACAGGAGTTGCGACAGGACAATATGAACCAACTTCAACTAATCCTGTAGGCACACCGACATGGGGAGTTTTAATAGGTACAGAAATTTTAAGTTACACTGGAACCAGTGGAAATAATTTAACCGGAATTACTAGAGGAGCGTTTGGTTCTACAGCTGCAACCCATAACACCGGAGCAACTGTTCAACTCTTACAAACTCCGGCTAATTATTATCACTTTACCGTTAACACAGACACTGCTACAGTGGGCGGTGTAAGGTTCGGAGGAGATACTGTTTCTTCTGGACCCGTTACACTAAAAGCGATAGGACCGCAAAGCTAATGGCTACATATACACTCTCACAATTAGAATCTGATCTTAGAGATTATACTGAAGTAGATTCAACTATATTCACTGGTGCTGTTCTAAGCAGATTTATACAAAATGCAGAGACTCGAATTTTAAGAGATGTTAATATTGATGCGGATAGAAAATCTCAAACAGGCTCTTTAGTAATTGGTCAAGAGTATATTAATGCTCCTGCAGGATGTTTAGCCGTACGATCAGTTCAGGTTACCGAAGATGATACTTCTCCCAATACTTTAAAATATTTAGAAAAAAGAGATGTCACCTTTCTTAATGAATATAATAATTATGGCAGCGCAGGTACGACCGTAGCCACAGGCAGAGATATTCCTAAATATTATGCTATGTTTGGTGGGGCTACTGGAATAACCGATACTACTTCTGGAACTATTATGTTTGCGCCTTGTCCAGATAAAACTTATACTTTTCAAGTGAATTATGTAGCTTTACCTACGAGTTTAGTTACGAATACAAGTGGAACGTATATTAGCAGGAATTTTGCGAATGGCCTGCTTTATGCCTCTTTGGTAGAGGCTTTTGGGTACTTAAAAGGCCCTCAAGACATGTTGACATATTACGAACAACGATATAATAAAGAGGTAGAGAAGTTCGCTATTGAACAAGTAGGTAGAAGACGAAGAGATGACTACGATGATGGAACAATTCGTATAAAAATCGATTCTCCTTCTCCTTAAAAGGAATAAAAACTATGGCTATAACATCAGCAGTTTGTAACAGTTTCAAACAAGAAATTTTAGAGGCTGAACATAATTTTACTGCATCAAGTGGTAACACTTTTAACTTAGCACTGTATGATAGTGATGCGACTTTAAATAAATCAACAACTGCTTATACAACTTCGGAAGAACTAGCGTCTACTGGTGGCTACACAGCAAAAGGAAAAGCACTTACAAGTGTAACTCCTACTCTGGATAGTGACACAGCAGTTTGTGATTTTGCTAATGTTAGTTGGACCTCAGCTTCTTTCACTGCAAGAGGTTGTTTAATTTTTAATGATTCGCACTCGAGTGACGCTTCTGTCTGTGCCATTGACTTTGGTGGAGATAAAACCGTTACTAGTGGAACATTCACTGTAGAATTTCCAGCAGCAGCCGCATCAACAGCAATCATACGAATAGCATAAGGAGGCAATCCTTATGGCTACAGGATGGGGAAGATTAACCTGGGGTCAATCTGACTGGGGCGACACTAACGTTTACGCAACAGGATGGGGAGCTAAATCTTGGAATGATGGTGCTTGGGGAGAACTTAACGATCAAACCGTTACTCTTACAGGTGTATCAGCAACAACTACAGTAGGAAGCGTTGACGCTTATGTTCAACCTGGTTGGGGTACTCTTCAATGGGGATACAATGGCTGGGGATCGGTTGACGAAGCAGTCTATAGAATACCAAGTGGAGTTTCAGCAACTACAAGTGTAGGAGCAATTACACCAGCCGATGTTATGGGACTCACAGGAGTTTCAGCAACTTCTGCTTTAGGAACCGTTACACCGGTTTCAGATGTCACATTCGCTTTAACTGGAGTTTCAGCAACTTCTGCCACTGGATCATTAAATATAGAAATTGGAGTTCCTTTAACAGGAGTCTCAGCGACAAGTTCTGTAGGCTCTCCTACGGCTGTAACAGATGTTACTGCATCTTTAACTGGAGTTTCTGCGACAACTACTCTTGGGGATATTGTAGTTACCTCTAATCCAACAGTTCAACCAGCTGGCGTCTCCGCTACAACTAGTGTAGGAGCTTTAAGTCCGGCTGATGTGATGGGATTAACGGGAGTTTCAGCTACTACGGCTGTAGGTTCTCTTAGTTTAGTAATTGATGTTACTGTGTCCGTGACTGGACAATCAGCAACAATTAGTGTGGGAACTTTAGGGATTCAGCATTTTCAAGATGTTGACACGGGATCAAATACATCGTATTCTAGTGTTGCAACTGGATCAAATACATCGTATACAGATGTAGATACGGAAGCAGCTTAGGAGATTTTAAAATATGCCTTCAACATATACAGCACTCGGCGTACAAAAAATGGCAACCGGTGAAAAAGCCGGCACATGGGGTACGTTAACTAATACTAACTGGGATATCATTGAACAGGTTTCTGGTGGTTATACAACACAAGCAGTAACTGATGGAGCTGATACAGCTTTATCGGTATCAGATGGTGCAACTGGAGCAACTCTTGCTCACAGATGTATTCAATTCACTGGATCATTATCTGCAGGCAGAAATGTTACTATTCCTTTAGACGTTCAACAAATTTATATACTTAAAAACGCAACCTCAGGTTCACAAACTGTTACATTTAAATATACAAGTGGGTCTGGTTCAAGTGTTGCAATTTCTAACGGTTCAACAGTACTTGTTTATGCAACAGCAAATGATGGTACTAATCCAGATATAGTTGATACAGGTTTTGGAGCTTCAACTTCTCCGGGTGGATCAAATACACAAGTTCAATACAATAATTCAGGCGCTTTTGGCGGAGATGCAGATTTAATCTGGACCGCTGGAACTGGATTGACAATTAATTCTCAGAAAGAATTGCGATTAGCGGATACAGACGATAGTGCATACATTGGATTTAAAGCATCAGGTACAACGACATCTTATACATTAACGATGCCGGCAGCCGTTGCTAGTTCTAATGATCAAATACTGACATCAACAACAGGTGGTGTTTTATCATGGGTGGATAACTCAGGAGGAACATCTTGGCAAGCAGTTAAAACTTCAGGTTTTACAGCAGTGGGAGGACAAGGATATTTTTGTAATACAACAAGTGCAGCTTTCACGGTTGCATTACCCGCAGGCTCTATAGGAGATGAAGTAACTTGTGTTGATTATGCAGGAACATTTGATTCAAATAATCTAACTGTCTCCCCTAATGGTTCGGAAAAAATTAATGGTGTAGCAGCTGATTTAACGGTTTCCGTTGAACGTGCCGCTTTTACATTAGTCTTCACTGATTCAACTCAAGGGTGGGTATTGAAGGATAAATAAGCTTCATGGCTACTTATAAAGGTATACAGGGCTTTAAAATACAATCCCGAGATGGGGATCCTGACAATCCAATTGTCGGAGATTTTTATTACGATTCTACAGGAAAAAAATTTAAAGTTGTTAAAGATGGAGGCGCTTCGATTGGAACGTGGGCTTCAGGTGGCAATTTGAATACTGCTCGTCATTATATAGCTGCAGCTAGAAATGCTCCTCAGAGTGCTTCAATGGCTTTTTCAGGATATAATTCTGGAGCAAAAAATGAGACTGAAAAATACGATGGAACGTCTTGGACAGAAGTCAATAATTTAAATACTAGTCGAGCTGGACCAGGAGGAGCAGGAACACAAACGGCAGCTTTATGTATGTCAGGGACTCCTTATAGTCCAGATAGTAATGCCCGAACTTCTAATGTAGAATCTTATGATGGAACAAATTGGACTGAAGTAGGTGATGTCGTTACTGGAATGGCTTGGATGGGTTCATTGGGAACGAATACTGCTGCCATGATGATAGGTGGAGATAGTAGTGGCGGTACAGCTACTGCTAACTCTCAAACATTTAATGGAAGTTCTTGGACCGAAGGAAATGATCTACCTGGAGCAGTGATTGGAAATTCCTCAACCGGAACTACTACAGCGGGTCTTAATGCAGGAGCAGAATCTGCTCCCTATCGAGATTGTCAAACTTATAATGGAACTTCTTGGACAGAAGTAAATAATACAAATGGAAGTCATGGTTATGGAGCGATGTTTGGAACTCAAACTGCAGCTATCATTACAGCAGATTACCCGGCTGCAGTTATCACGGAATCATGGGATGGAACTTCATGGACTGAAGTAGCTGATCTTTCGACATCTCGATATGGACTGGCAGGAACTGGAGCTTCTAATGCAGGAATTGCAATGGGAGGAGGACCTTCTCCACAAAATGTAACAGAAGAATGGACTGCCGATGACTATCAAATTAAAACAGTGACAACAAGTTAACAATGATTTATAAAATAAGAAAAGGAGGAAACAACTATGGCATATAAATACTGTACAGCGACGAACTGGGGAAAGAACTTCTTCACTCACGAAGAGAGAAGACAGTTTTACCTTGCAGGTCATGCTGGCGAAGTATGGGTTGTAGGCGACAATCATCATGGTGATAGCTGGATTAGCAAAGTAAGTGGAGCTGCTAAAACAAAAGCAGAAGCACAAGCTATTGTTGATGGTGAAATTGAAACAGCACAAGCTGCTTATGATGCATTATCAGCTGAAGAGCAAAACCGACAAACTAGACCAGTTAAATATAATCTGCCGTAGGAGTCCTTTATGGCAAATTACAAAGATATAAAAGGTTTTAACGTTCAAAGCCTAAGTAGTGATCCTGCTGCGTCTATAGGAGCTACGGGAACTTGGGCCTCTGCACCAAATATAAATACTGGTCGGATGGAACTTTTTGGAACAGGACCTGGAACTGCCGGGATGGTTGTTAATGGAACACCGGATGGTAGTGATGGATCTCAAGTTTATGATTGCGAAGTCTATAATGGCTCTGCATGGACCGAAGTTAATAATACAGACCAACGAAGACAAGATGGCGCAAGCGCAGGAGTAACTACATCTGCATTAGTGACAGCAGGTTATACAACCTCTCCTAGAGGAAATAGTTCCTTCACTGAAACTTTTGATGGAACCAATTGGTCAGAAGAAACAAATATAAGTAATGGAGTTCAAGGCCGAAGAGGTTTGGGGGCTTCAGAAAGTGCCTCCCTTATCGTTTCTGCCGCACCTTCTAACAATTGCGAATTATGGAATGGAAGTTCTTGGACAGAACTAAATAATCAAAATACAGCCAGAAGTGGTCAAGGAACATTTGGAACGAGTACAGCAGGAATAGGTTCAGGAGGAAATCCCTACCGAGCTATTGTTGAATCTTTTGATGGAACAAATTGGACAGAGGTTGGAGATTTGAACACAGCTAGACAATATCTATCAGGAGGAGGAACTCAAACCGCTGGTTTAGTTTTTGGTGGAAGTGAACCACCCTCTACTACAAAAACAGAAATTTTTGATGGAACAAGCTGGACAGAGGCTGGTGATTTATCAATAGCAAAATATTATGGAGCAGGGGGAGGAACTCAACCTTCGTCAATTTATGCCGGCGGAACTCCTGGAACTCCTGCAAAAGAATCATCAGAAGAATGGTCAACGGCTTCATCACTTACAAAAATAAATGAAGGACAAGTTTACTTTAACTCTTCATCAACAAACGCTTTTAAAGTTTCACAAGTAAAAGTACCAGGAGGCACATGGGCTTCTGGTGGAAATTTAAATGCTCCAGGAACAAATGCTGGAGGAGCAAGTAATGGAACACCTACAGCAACTTTAGTTTTTGCTGGAGATAGACCATCAAGATCAACAGTTACAGAATCTTATAATGGATCAGCATGGACTGAAGTAAATGATATGAATACGGGGCGAAATAATTTAGGTGGTTTTGGACTTCAAGGTGCAGCAAATGGTTTTGGAGGAGGAACACCTAGTGCTACTGACGCAAATGAAAGTTGGAATGGTACATCTTGGACAGAAGTGAACGATTTAAATACAACTAGACTTTATGTAGCAGGATGTGGATTACAAACAGCAGGTTTAGCTATAGGTAATGCACCAAATTCAGGAATAACAGAAAACTTTAATGGAACAAATTGGACTGAAGTTGGAGATTTAAATACAGGAAGATCTGCTGCTATGGCATCAGGTAGTCCTACCGCAGCTATATGTTCCGGCGGTCAAAATCCTAGCGATAGTTCACAGGCAGTTTGTGAACAGTATGATGGCACAAGTTGGACAGAGGTAGCAGATTTAAATACAGGAAGACAAGGCGGTTTTCGATTTGGAACTAAAACTGCACAAGTAGTTGCGGCTGGTTATGACGGAAGTTCAAATGTTGCAGTTACAGAATATTTTGATGGCTCAAGTTGGACCGAAGTAGGAGATCTTTCAATAGGTAGAAATTGTGGTGGTAACATGTCATCAGGAACTGGCACTTCTGCAGGAATAGTTTTTGGTGGAACTGCTCCGGGTGGAGCAGCTACTGAAGAATGGGCAGTGAGCTTAGCAAATTATACAATTACGGTAAGTTAATATGGCAAATTATAGAGACATAAAAGGATTTACAGTTCAATCATTAGATTCTGACCCTGTTGCAAATGAAGGATCTTGGGCTAGCGGTGGAGCTTTAAATACCGCAAGAAACGATGTGTGCCAAGGTGCAGACGGAACTCAAACTGCAGCTATTTTAGCTGGAGGTAATACATCTACGGCTGATGTGGAGACTTATAATGGATCCACATGGACAGAAGTCAATAATTTAAACACTGGAAGGGCTAACAGTGGACTGTCTGGAACAACTACAGCAGCTGTCGATGCCGGCGGTCAAAGTCCTGGAACTCCCAATATGGATAATACTGAAACTTGGAATGGAAGTACATGGACAGAGGTAAATGAATTAAACACTGCAAGAATGAGAATTGGAAGAGCTGGAACAAGCACAGCTGCTTTAGGCTATGGTGGAGGACCTCCTTATCAAGCAGTAACTGAAAAATGGAATGGGACTTCTTGGACAGAAGTCAATGATTTAAACACTCCAAAAGTAGTGTTTGGTACTGGAACTCAAACTGCAGCTTTAGGTGCTGGTGGTGAAATTCCTTCTTCTCCTTGGAGAACAGTTAATGTTGAATATTGGGATGGCACAAATTGGACTGAAGGAGCTAATTTAAACACCGCAGTTAATTTTAATGGAGTATGTGGTACTCAGACTTCGGCTTTAAGTTTTGGAGGAGGTAATCCATCTCTTACAACTAATACAGAATCTTACGATGGAACATCTTGGACAGAAGTCAATAATTTAAGTACAGCACGATCAGAAATGGGTGCTGCGGGAGCAGGTAATACATCTGCATTAGGTGCATCAGGAAAGACTCCTAGTGCAACAACTGCAACAGAAGAATGGTCTTTTCCAGCTATTACAGCTGCAATTTTAGTCGAAGGAGATCTCTGGTATAATTCAACTACTGGGGCTTTAAAAGGTTATGAAGGTTCTATACCTACAGGAGCATGGGCTTCTGGTGGAACAATGAATACGGGAAGATTTTATGCAGCAGGATCGGGATCAGGTCAGTCATCTGCAAGAATATTTGGTGGTGGAACATCTACAGCCTCAACTTCAGTTTTAAATGAATCTTATAATGGAACTGCTTTTACAGAAGACGCTGATTTAAATACAGCAAGAGATAAAGCTGCTGGAACTGGAACTTTAACAAATGCATTAGAGATTGCAGGTCTTGATACAAATATTGCAAACGTAGAGTCTTGGAATGGTTCTGCATGGACAGAAACAACAGATATAAATACTGCAAGACGACAAGGTATGGGTGTTGGTTTAGCTGCCCCTGCTACTTTATATGCAGGTGGTTATACCACAACTGCTACAGCAGATACTGAAAGCTGGAACGGATCTGCTTGGACAGAAGTTAATAATTTAAATACAGCTAGAATAAGTGGAGGTGGAGCAGGAACACAAGCAGCAGGATTAGTTTTTGGTGGAGAACCAGCCACAGGAAAAACAGAAAAATGGGACGGAACAAGTTGGACAGAAGTCAATGATATGAACACTGCTAGGTTTTTCAATGCTGGTTCAGGTACTCAAACAAGCGCATTAACTTTTGGTGGAGGCCCCCCATTTGATTTAGCTAATACAGAAATTTTTGATGGAACAAGCTGGACAGAAGTTGCTGATTTGGCTAATGCTGCAAGACCATCAGCACCTAAAAATTCAGCTGCAAACACTCTTGCAGCGGGTGGAGGCCCACCAGCAGAAAGTCAGTCCGAAGAATGGACAGCCGCTTTAGCGGTAGCAACAGTAACTACTTCATAAAATTGATATAGATCAAGAGATTATCTCTTGTGTTTATATTTAAAAAGATGTAAAAGGAGAACAGAATGAATAAAGAAAAACGTAATATTGTTGCAAAGCTAGAAACTGAGTCGAAGTACTTAACTAAAATCTTGGATAAACAAGATGTCGTTCAGTTCAAAAAACTTATACCTGAACTTCAAGATACTTGGATGAAGAAACAGATGTTCAGAACAGAAACTGAAATGAGATTTTCGGTGTTATCCGATAATAAATATCCAACTAGAGCTGCTAAATATTGGCAGTCGGTTAGAGAACAGAATACACACTTTGAAAATTTAGTTCATCTATCTTTTGACTCTAGAAAAAATGATATTGAAATAGAAAAATTAAAAAGAGATATCAAGAAAGAAAAAGACCCTTTAGATAAAAAAATGAAACAAGTAGAGTTAGAAGAAAAACTCTATGGGAAAGCTCAAATGGAATTGGTAGCTAAACATAGAATGAGAGAAGTTGCTACTTGGTCTAAACTTAAAAAAGAATTTCATGATAATTCTTTTGATGATAGAGATGTAAATACGCATCAAGCCAATTCATATTTATTAAGATTACGAGAACAACAAAAAACTATTACACCGGGTACTTCCCAACCAGAAGTGTTTAATGTACTAGGACAACTAGAATCTTTAGAAAAAAATATAGCAGAAAAAACATTATCACTGGATAGCAAAAAACCCAAGCAACTCAAAAGAAAGTAGAGTATGAATTTTGACTTTGTATACTTTGGTCAAACAGTCTTAAAATACAAAACACCGGTAGACGTGTTTGCTGGTCTCACAGAAATTTACGAAAAAAGAAAAAAAGAATTACCTAAAGCTAACAAACAACTTGTGGGTAAAATTAAAGATGAAGTTTCACTTCATTATGCAGGGCCCAACAATGACAAGATGCATCAACATAATTTTTTACCAACTGATTTATTGCAGTGGTTTTATTCTGTATTTAAACATTATTTAGATTGGAATAAAATTTATGGTTATACGACGAATATAAATTCTATTTGGGTTAATGAAATGAGAGCAGGAGAATATAATCCTATCCATATTCATCAAGGTAAATTATTTACCGGTCTCTCTTCCGTTATGATTATGAAACTTCCATCTGATTATGGTGTGGAATATTCAGCAGAATCAAAACCCATGAATGGGAGACTTCAAATTTCAGGAGCAGCTGCTGGTCAATTTGCTAAAACAGATTATTCACCGAATGTTAAACTTGGAGATTTTTATGTGTTTCCCTATGACGTGAGACATTGCGTTTATCCATTTAATTCTACAAAAGAAAAAAGAAGAACATTAGTTTGTAATGTGGATGTAGATTATGATCCTGTGGCTTCTAGAACCGCTGGTGAGATGGGAAAGTAATGCCGATAATTTTTGAACCTCAATGGAAATCATATATCGCAATGACTAATGAGCCTATGTTTACTCCTAAACAATGTCAAATGGTTATTGAAAAAGGGCGTTCGTTAAAACCACGAAAGGCTCTAGTGGGCGCTGGAATCCACGGTGGTAAAGCGGATACAAAAAAACGAGTTACTACTATTAGTTGGATTCCTTTTAAAGAGATGCCAGAAATGTACAAACAAATAGAAGACCAAATGTTAAAAGTGAATGGTAATCATTTTGGTTTTGAGGGTATGGGAGTAACAGAACTTGCACAATTTACCGAATATCCTAAAGGAGGGTTTTATGATTGGCATATGGATTCTGATACTAATTTTGAGCATCAGCCTACGGTTAGAAAAATATCTATGACTCTTTTACTTTCTGATCCTTCCGACTTTAAAGGAGGAGAATTAGAATTTATGGATAAAGGGAAAAAAATTAATGATTTAAAACGAGGACAAGCTATTTTCTTTGCTTCCTTTTTAAGACACCGAGTAGCCCCTGTTAAAAAAGGGGTAAGACATTCTTTAGTGATGTGGTTTGGAGGTCCCCCGCTACGATGAATCAATTCAAATTAAAAAGGGACTTAATGTGGCCCACACCTATTTACTTTAAAGATTTTCCAGATTCCAAGCATTTAAATAAACAACTTTTTAAGCTTATTAAAGCCTGGGCTCAAAGAGAACCCAGTTTAGATAAAACTAATTCAGGGGGAGGATGGCATAGTCCTACAGACATGAATCATAAACCAGAATATAAACCTTTATGTGATCATCTTTTTGTTATGATGCACGAAATTTTTAAAGATTATGGAATGGAACCTAACATAGGGTTAGGTAATATGTGGGCTAATATTAATCCACCTCACGCTTATAATAAATATCACATACATCCTAATTCAGATTTTTCAGGAGTTTATTATGTTCAAGTTCCTAAAGACTCAGGGTGTTTATGGTTAGAAGATCCCAGACCAGGAGCCAATATTCAATTACCTAGAAGGGTACCTAATCTTCCTAGCTCTCTATGGAGAGTGACAAATATTCCACCGGTAGAAGGAAGATGTATTATGTTTCCATCATGGGTTCCTCATGGTGTAGTAGACAATAATACTAAAGCTAAAGGAGATAAAAGTTTAAGAGTATCTGTATCTTTTAATTTTATTCAAACTCCTAATGATAGCAAAGTTTAAAAAACGAAAGGTGTCTCCATCACTAATGCGAGATGATTACATTTTAAGTATTGATTGTGACTGGGTAAGATCTCCCTCCCAGCATCAAGAACTTCTCTCCTACTTTATAGATAAGGTTAAGGATGTTAAAGAAGTTTATTTCTCCGAAGAACATCACTTTCATTATCCTTTTGTTTCCCCTAATACTATTTTAGTTAATATTGATGAACATCACGACACAGGTTACAACGATAAACAATACAAGGATATGGATAAAGGAATCATGGATGAAGCCTCATGGGTTTTAGCCCTTATTCGTTATAAGAAAATTAAAGGGTATATTTGGGTCTCGAATTATCACTCAGGATTTATCGAATTTATAGAAGCTAACCTTGCTAAAGTAAGACAACTTCCTATTTTTAAACGTTATTTTCAACTTAAAGATATATCAGATATTAAATATAGCAGGATACTGGTTTGCGAAAGTTTTGACTGGGCCAAACAAAGCAAGTACGTTTATTATTCATTACTTGCGCTTGCCCGGGCAATGAATAAAAAAATTAATATAGTGGACAATGTCCCTAATTGTAAACAATTATTGAAAGTAAGATGAGAATTCTTAATAATGAAAACTAAACTAATTTACACAAATCTACCTATTGATCAAATTCATTACCTAGATAGACCCGAGTTTCATAAGGAAGAAAAAGAATTTAAAAATAAATTAACAGCTTCCATTAAAAAACACGGAATTTTAGAACCCGTGTATGCTGAGTATGGACACGATTATGGACCTAAGATTAAAATAATAGTGGGCAATAATAGAATGGCTGTTGCTAAAGAACTAGGGATTAAAGAAATTCCTATCATTGTTAATATTTGGACTCCAGAAACATTTGATTTAGAAGGAAGAGAATTAAAAACGGATGACGAGATTAGATCTTTATTTAAATTAAAAGATCACTTACAAATAAGACGAGATAAGGAAGGACGCATTGATCTGATTATGCCTCCCGAATATCAGAAAGTAGTCGATGCCTACATTTAACAAAGATAAATATCAACTTATTAAAGGAGCTGTGTCCAAAGAAGTGTGTGATATAGCTTATCGTTATTTACAAATCTCAGCCGAAGCCGATCAGTGGCTATTAAAAACAGGTAATACTCATGAAAAAAATTTTTTAGTGGGTAATTTTAAAGACCCACAAGTCCCCAATTCTTATGCAAAGTATGCAGATCGTTTAATGGAAACATTACTTATTAAGACTATTCCTGTAATGGAAAAGAAAACAGGTTTAAAATTAATTCCCACTTATGCTTATTGTAGATTATACAGAACCGGTAATATTTTAAACAGACACAAAGATAGACCTAGCTGTGAAATATCTACCACCCTTAATTTAGGGGGAGACCCATGGCCTATCTTCATAGACCCTACTAGAAGTGATAATGTTATTGATGAATATAAAGGTGTCCATAAACCTGGAGCTCCTAAAGGTATTCCCTATACATTAGGCCCAGGAGATATGATTATATATTCAGGTTGTGAATTAGAGCATTGGAGAGAACCTTTCCAAGGTAAACTCTGCGGCCAAGTCTTTCTACATTATAATCATGCTGATGGTCCATATGCAAAGACCAATTTATATGATAAAAGACCTATTCTCGGTATACCTAAACTAGGTTGATCTCTTCAAAAATATAGTATAATTTGTTCTAAACGGATTTTTCTATGCTACATAAGATCAGATTAAAACCTGGATTAGATAAGCAGTCCTCAGATACAGGAGCAGAAGGTAAGTGGGTTAACGCCGATTACTCTCGATTTAGATATGGCTTTCCTGAAAAAATCGGAGGATGGCAACAACTGGTAGCCGATAAACTTATCGGAGCCGGTCGTGATCAACATACCTGGGTAGATTTAGCAGGTAATAAATATGCTGCGATTGGAACTAATAAATGTTTATACATTTATTATGAAGGTGCAGTCTATGACATCACTCCTTTAGATACAGGCAGACAACAAACCAGTTGTACTTTCACTATGGTGAATGGGGATGCAACTGTTACTCTTACAACAGGAACCGCTCATGGTGCGGATGTGGGAGATATTATTTTATTAGATGCTGTTACCGTTCCTGGAGGAACAGGATTTACTGATGCTGATTTTGAAGATATTTTATTTGAAGTAAAAAATGTACCGAGCGCTACAACCATGGAAATTGAAATGGGTAGTAATGCTTCGGGAAGTGCTACCGGAGGATCCACAACAATAGATTTTTATTATGTCATTGGACCCATTAGTCAAGGTTATGGCTATGGTTGGGGTACCAATACTTTCGGAGGATATACAACTCCCGTTACATCAACGACTATTAATAATGGAGGTGTCTTAGCTGCAGGAGCAAGCTCTTGTACTTTTACAAGTACCTCTGCGTTTCCAACAACAGCTGCAGGCGGTGGAACGATTTTAATTGAGAATGAATTAATTACTTATACAACCAACAACACAGGAACGAATACCCTTTCTGGATTTACTCGAGGAGCAGGAGGAACTAGTGATGTCGAACATGCGAATGGAACTATAACTCGTGATGCCACAGACTTTGTCGGTTGGGGTAGCGCAAGTACTAGTTCTAATATTGTTATTGAACCCGGTCAATGGAGACTTTTAAACTATGGTGAAGATCTATTAGCTTTAGTTCATAATAAAAAAATATTTAAATGGGAGCCTTCGGTTCCTAATCTAAATGTAAGAGCGGTCGTAGTATCAGGAACAGAAGTTCCAACGGCTTCAAGAGACATGGTCGTATCCGTTCCCGATCGACATTTAATTTGTATTGGAACAGAAACCACATTGCAAACTGCAGCCACTCAAGATGATATGTTTGTAAGATGGTCGAATCAAGAATCACAAACCGTATGGACACCAAGCGTACAGAATACCGCTGGTGCTCAAAGATTAAGTGATGGCTCTAAATTGATTGGCGCTATTGTAGGAAAGAACGCTGTTTATATTTGGTCGGACACAGCCATGTATACGATGAAGTATATCGGACCTACGTTAACCTTTGGTTTTACTCAAGTCGGAACTAACTGTGGGATGTCAAGTCAACACTCCGCCGCTGAAGTCGATGGTATAGCCTATTGGATGGGACCTACTGGATTTTATAAGTTTGATGGAGGCCGAGTTCACACGATGCCTTGTTTAGTTGAAGACTATGTCTTTGAAGATATTAATGCTAATGCAAATCAACAAATCCATGTGGCTGTTAACGCTCTCTTTGGAGAAATTACTTGGTTCTATCCAAGTTCAGGATCCGACTATGTGGATCGATCGGTGACTTATAATTATATGGAATCTTCATCCGGTAATCCGATTTGGTATACGTCATCTTTAGCTCGTTCAACATGGACGATTGAAGGCGTTTATACGAAACCGTTTGCAACCGAATATAAAAATGCTGTCGCTCCGACTTTTCCTACTGTTGTAGGTATTTCAAATGGTGCGAGTTATTATTGGGAACAAGAAAAAGGAACCGATGAAGTCTTTACTGATGGAACCACGAATGCGATTGCAGGCTATGTTGAGTCTGGAGATTATGATATTGGAAGTGCTGAAGGGGAACAAGGCGAAGGAGAATTTATTATGAGGATTAGTCGTATTATGCCTGACTATGGATCCCAAACTGGGGACTCACGGATTACTTTAAGTACAAAAACTTTCCCGAATAGTACGGCTGTATCCACTAATTATACTTCGACCACTTCAACGACCCAACTTTTTGCAAGAGCTCGTGCTCGACAGATTGCGATTAAAGTAGGCAATACAAGCACCGGTCAAAGTTGGAGGATGGGAACGTTTAGATTAGATATTCATCCAGGGGGCAGAAGATAATGGCAAAAATTTCTGAAGTAATAGCAACGATTATTGGACCCGACTTTGATGCTGTTAATGTACAAGGCATTGCGGATAATGTAAGTTCGGTTGTACAAAAACTTAACACGACTTACCAACAACAACTAACGGATGAGTATGAATCCTTTAGTTTATTTATGAGTTAACATGGCAAATAAATATATTAATAAATCTATCAACTTAACGACAACGAATTTAACAACCATCTATACGGTTCCGGATGAAACGGTAGCCATTATCAAAGCCATTCAAGGTTTTAATGATACCGCGAGCGCTGTGAATGTGACTCTTTCTTATACAGATACAAGTGCCTCTGCGACTTATGCCTTTGGTTATGCGACCAGTAGTTCTATTCAACAATTTGAATTACTCACCAGTAATCTCTTAGTCTTGGAAGAAGGAGATATTTTAAAGATTCAAGCCAGTGCCGCTAATCAAATTACGGGCGTCGTGAGTATTTTAGAACAAGATCGGAAATAGATTATGGTTAAAATGAATGGAAAAGATGTGCCTGTGGTTCAGGCGAAAGTGACAACCACCATAAAAAATAAGAAAACCGGGGTCGTTTACAGTACCGAGGAGGAATGGAAAGCGTTAAATATCCCCGAAGAAGACATTCAAAGAGATGTAATGGTAAAGATACCAACTCTTGATTTGTTTGCGAAAACAAAGTAATAATATATTTTCAGGTGCAATCCCTGCTCATTTAATATACATTGCAAGATAGGAAATTATGGCAAAATCAAACGGAATTAAAGACCTGAAACAAGCAGCTAAACTGCTTAATAAACATGCACCTGACGGTGAATCATTAGCTTATATCAATCCAGGCGAAGCCAGACTATTAAAAGCTCATGGAGGATCTGGAATTGAAACATTATCTGGAGTGCCTTCTTACAACTGGTTTACTGATGCTGTTGGTTGGGTAGTAGACAAAGGAAGTGATGTAATTGAGTGGGGTGCAGATTTAATCGATAGTCGTTATGGTGGAGACGAGGGACTTAAAAATTTAGGTACAGATGCTTTGTCCGTATGGACAGGCTTAAAAGCTAAGAAAGATCAAGAAGGATTAAACGCACATGAAATGGAACAGTTTAATAAACTTAACCAACAACTGGCTGCCGCAGAAAAAGAATTTGCAGTTAATGTTGCAGGGGGACCAGCCGTTACGAATGTCCCTGACAGTATAACAGACGTTGCATCTTATACAGATGTTACTCTTCCCGCTATGAAAACCACAGCGGTCGCTGAAGGTGGAAGAATAGGTTTTGATGCTGGTGGTAACTATGAAGCAAAAATAAAAGAATTAATGGCCAGAGGATTAAGCAGAGACCTTGCTGAAGCTCTTGTCTTATCAGGAATATCAGAAGATAACTATGAAGTTATGGATAAAGCTAAAGGCGGAAGGATTGGTTACAACCTCGGAGGGATTGGCGCAATGGATCCACGGATTGGTTACAACATAGCTGGACCAGTTATAAGTAAAGAACAAGATGCAATGATAAAGGATATGTTAAACAAAAATATGGATACTGATACTATTTCTACTTTAACGGGTGTTACAGCAGATCAAATTAACATGATTATACAGCAAATTCAGGAGGCACAAAGTGGACTAGAACAATCTGGTGCATTAGAAGAAATTATAAATTTAAATAAAGCTCAAGGCGGAAGAATCGGAGCTAAAGAAGGAGGCATTATGCCTTTACTTAATTTAGGGGGTATGGAAAAAGATTATAGACAAGATGGGGGCTTTGTTCCTATCGGTCGTAGAGAAAAAGCTGATGACGTTCCAGCAAGATTAAGTAAAAACGAATTCGTCTTTACTGCAGATGCTGTAAGAAATGCAGGTGGTGGGGACATCGACAAAGGTGCACAACGAATGTACAACGTTATGAAAAATTTAGAAGCCGGAGGAGAAATCTCTGAGCAATCACAAGGACAAGTATAATGGCAGTAGTACCTTCACAACAACAATGGGTTCAACCTTACGGTCAAGGTCTTGCTAGTTTAGCAACTCAACAACTAGGAAAACCTATCGACGTAGGAGCGATGACTGCAAAGATTGCAGGACCCGGAGCCTTTACTCAAGCACAGCAGCAGTTGACTGCTGATATGGGTGGACTTGGATCCATTCAAAGAGATGCTACCGGACAAGTTAGCGGATTTACTGGAGGAACAGGCGTTGCTTCTTTCCAACCTTTCTTACAAAGTATTGAAGACAAAAGTTTACTGGAGCCGTCAGGCTACTCAGCTTATATGTCACCCTATCAAACAGATGTTATTAACAAGACCATGGCAGAATTCGATAAACAAGCCAAAATATCAAGATTAGGCTTGGGAAAAACAGCCTCAGATGCAGGAGCTTTTGGAGGAGCTCGGCATGGAATTGCAGAAGCTGAATATGATGCGGCATCAGATATGAATCGGGGTATGCTTTATGCAGGTCTTGAACAACAAGGATTTGGTCAAGCACAGACCCTGGCTCAACAAGGTCTACAAAATTTAACAGGCATGGCTCAATTAGTTCCAGGATTACAACAAGGTCTAGGTCAACAATTTGGAGTCATGGGTGGAGCAGAAAATACTTATGCTCAACAACTACAAAATCAATTGGCTCAAGCCAACGTTAATGCAATGGAACTTCCAATGAATAGAATTCAACAAGCCGCTAATATTTTTGGAGGCGTTGCAGGATTAGTTCCTGGGTCACCACAACAACCATTCCAACCTAATCCAACTTATGCAGGTATAGGAGCGTTTGCTAATCTGCAAAATCTTATGGGAGCAAGAACAGGATAATGTATAATCGAATTTTAAATAGACCCATGTTCAAACGAGGAGGAGATGTTATCGATTCTCAAGGCACGGGGATTACTTCTGGTTTAGATACCCCAAGAAATAATTATGCAGGGGGAGGAACTATTGGAGGAGGAAACATTCATGGAAATCCAATAGGCAATAGAACAGGATTTCAAGAGCCTACTTTTGACGAAAAAATAAAAGCATATAGTGAAACAATTAAAGTGCCAGATTCTACACGTAAAGGAGCTTTTTGGAAAGGTATCGGTGAAGGCTTTTCTGAGGCACGGACACTGGGTGAAGCTTTAAGTGGTGCTGTCACGGGACAACAAAAAATTATAGCGCCCGCTGAAGCTGTCGTTGCCGAGCGAAAACATGAGATAAATAAACTACCATTTGAAAGAACCATGGCTATGGATGTAGCTAAAGCAGGAATTGCTGAAACCGCTACACAAACACGAGCTAAAATTTTAAGTGATGCAATTCGTATGAAAAATCAATGGGAATCACAAAATCCAGGAAAAGATTTTAGAAATGATGCTACCTATAAAGACTATGAAAATATGATTATTCAAGCCACGCAAGGAAAAATAACAACTCAAGCAGAAGCAAGAGCATCTGCTCTAGAAATTTTGATGTTAGATAAAACTTTTGCTGATATGTATACAATGTACCCGATGATGCCTGATGATAATCCAAATAAAGCTAAATACAAAGAACGAATTGATAAAGCTTTAGCACAGTTAGTTGATTATTTAATGAGTGTATCAATGGATGCTAATAAAAAAGCAACAGGAGGCCGTGTGGGTTATAACCTAGGCGTAGGACCGAATGTCATGGAAGGAATGGCTAGTGAAACAATAAAAATGCCAGGCGAAACTATTCAAGCTACAGAAGTGGATGCAGAAGTACTTCCAAAAAGTGGATCGATGAACCAAATCCCTATGAATAAAGAAGATCCTTACCTAATGTTAAGAGCAAGACTTCCTCAAGAAATTACTGATGATGTCGTAAGACTTATAGCGTATAACGCTGACGCCTTTGCTGACTTTTCAGCAATTGAAAGTCAAGAAGATGTCATGTTATTCAATCAAAAGTATGGAGTAGAACTCGTTCTTCCTACTGATCAAGCCTAGGAGGGCCCATGGGACTTCTAGCCGATCTCAGAAAATCTTATCAACTTAAATTAAATAAGGACCGGGTTAATGCAGGTCTCCCCCCGCTTAAGTTTGGGAATGATCCAGTTTGGGAAAAAGAACAAATCGTTAAACAAAAACTTCCTGTTCCTATTAATATTGACTCAGAAATGAAGTTACTGAGTTTAAATTCTGAAGCTCAAAAAAAGGTGGATCGTTATCGGTATGTTTTTCAGAATAGTCCTAAACTTGTGGAGATGTATATTGATAAACTTTCTACAGCCAGCACTGAAGAAGAATTAGTTGAAGCCAATAATTTTTTAAAAGATAAAAAAAACGTTCAGCTTTACGCAGATAAAAAAGATATTAAAAAATGGTCTGATTTAGGCTTCTTTGGTGAAGGACGTTGGGATATGATCTATCGCAGAGATAGTGAAGCCGGTAAAAAAGCATACCGAAAATATATTAATCACCCTATTATTCAAGCTACGCATGGTCCTGCCGTTGGATTATATAATGCTGTTGCAGGAACCGCTGAACTGGTAGCTGCTCTTACTGATTTAGGGGCTGATAAACTAGGTCTTGATACCAATACTCTTGCCATAGTAGAAAAAGCTTTACCCGCCATTGATTTAATGGAAGTCTATGGAGACTCACGAGGATCCATTGCCAAGATGACTTCAGTCCTGGTTCAATATGGATTAGGCTTTGGAGTCGCTAGACAGATTGCTAAAAAACTAATTAAGAAAGTAGCGAAGACTAAACTCGGAACGTCAACTGCCAAGAAAGCAGCCTCGGTTTCTTTACTCGGTAAGACTCCTTTAGATCTTGCCAGCTACGGAGGCTATTGGGTTCTTCCTGCGGCCTTAGGTGATGCAGTGGTTTCAAGTCAAGCTAACGTTACGCTTGGAGATATCTTTGGAGACAAAGATGCTACAGGAAAATTTTCTATTTTACAAAAAGCTTTAGCTAATTCTAAACGAGAAAGTCTGGAAGGTTTAAGTGGCAAGGAACGATCGGCTGCGATCTTAAGAAACAAATTAAAATTTGCTGCAGAAGGGGCTGCTATTTTTGGAGGATTAACTTTAGTCGGTCCTTCTCTTAAACTCTCAGCAAAAACAGCAGGCTTAGGTTTGAGAGGAGTGGTGGATCCTGCGATTACTGCACCTATTAAACTCTTAACATGGGAAACTAAAAATCCTATTTCAATTTATAATCCTTGGAAAACTTTTGGAAATGCAAAGTCTAAGAATCCTATTAAAAGAGCCTTGGCGAATGATTATATCATGCTGCCGAAGAGTCATCCTCTCCAAAAAATGAATTATAACATTGGGATTCCTCAACTGTTCAGGAAAATAGGAGCAGGCGGCAAGAAACTTAAAACTAAAATTGGTATTCCTGATTATGATAAATGGAAATTTTCTCAGTTTGGAGGACAGTCTAGTTTTTGGAGAAGTGTAGGTAGAGGAATTGAAGCAGGTTACTCACGTATGCAATCTAATTTTAAATTTGATAGACAGTCTGGAAATGCTTTAAGAAAAATAGAAACAGAAGTTAGAAGAATTAAAAAACTGGCTGATGGTTTCATGAAAGATATGGATAGACAAATGTATAAGTTAGCTGAAGTAGGCTTTGGGGACATCGCTATGCAAACTGTAACCGCTCAACGAGCCTTAAGACAATGGGATAATGTTATTAGATTCATGAGAGGAGAAATTAAAATTGATTCTCTTCCTAAAGTGTTAAGAACGAATGCAAGGGTCTTAAGAAAAATGGTGGATGATCAAACAGAAGCTTTACAACCTATTTTAAAAGACCCAGAGATAAAAAATGAATTACTTAAAAATATGAAAAGCTATCTTCATACGAGCTATCAGATTTTTAGAAACTCTAAATTTACACCTTCCAAACAAGCGATTGAAAATGCCACGGAATACTTTTTAAATTTAATAACGCCAAACTGGAGAAGACTCAAAAAAAATTCACCAGCTTACAAAGAAGCTTTAGTCAAAGCTCGAATGAAAGTCGATGAGATCCTATCCATTGGTAGAAATGAAGGTTCAACTCCGAACACACGACTCAAAACAATTGCCAATGCCATGGGAGATGTTAAAGTTCCCGCAAACATCTTTAAAGATTTAAAGAATGTTCCTGATGAAATTGCTGCGCTCTTAGGTCGGGTAGAAAATCCTAAAAATATTATCCTCGATACGTTAGCTGAACAAGCTCACACTTTACATTCTTTTAATGCTTATCGAGATCTTGCTCGAATGGGTCTGGGTAAATGGTTATGGAGAAATCAAGATGAATACGCTCAGTGGGCGGCTAAAAATAATATTATGAATCCTCGTTCGGTTTCTGAAGTTATTATTCGTAAGCCTTATAATATGGATCTAGAAAGTATCTTTAAAAATCCAGATGGTTCATCCATGGTAGCGCTTCCAGAAATGGCGAAAGCTATTAGTGATAATAATATTTTAATGGATGCTCTATTAAAACTTCCTTTCATGAAGACACTGCTCATGATGAAAGCCGGTGTTCAAATGAACAAAACGGTTTTATCTTTAATGACTCAAATGAGAAACATTACTACAGCCTCTATGTTTGCCCTGGCTAATGGCCATGTCGGCGTCGGGGCGTCGGTTGCAGATAACTTTGAAATGTTATTCAAAGAATTAATTGGGAAGACGAAGAATCCTAAAGCTTTAAGAGATCTTTTGGATGAAGCTTTAGAAGCAGGAGCCTTAGACTCTTCTACAATTGTAACGGAACTAGAGAAAATGATTCCAGAAATGATGGGGGGAAGTTCGGTTCAAGGCGCTTTAAAAAGAGGAGTGGGAGAAATTTCAGAAGGCTTAGGCAAACGAATAGAGATGCCAACGTCTACTAAATTAGAAAAATATCTAAGTACAGAAGGTAGAACCAGTGATCAGATCTTTGAATATCTGTTCACCAACAAAGGATTGATTGGTCGAGTCGTTCAAAAATCGATGGAAGCCTATCAATTAGGGGATAACGTTTGGAAACTTTTTGGTTATCAATTTACCAAGTCTCAATTGAGACCTGCCTTTAAAAACTTAGATGATGTTAAAAAATATTTTAGAGAAGTTGAAGGCTATGAATGGAATCCTTATAAAGCAGGTTCATCAACACCGGGTACAAACGGCAGAAATTTAAAAACTGTAGAGGATGCCCAGAAGGAAGTATCAGGACTTATCGTCAGAGATGTTTATCCTAACTACTCGATGGTACCACGTGTCGTTCAAAACATTAGAGCCTTTCCATTCGTTGGAAACTTCGTAGGGTTTACTTCCGAGATGTGGAGAAACTCTTTTCATATGGTACGAAGAGGACTGGCAGAAGTTCAATCTTCTAATCCTTATATTCGACAGATGGGAGCAAGACGCTTAATTGGATTCACTGCAACAGTAGGAACATTAGGTCCAGTGGCACTGGATATGTCTCTTTATATGACAGGTATAAAAAAAGATGAACTCGACGCATGGAAAAAATCCTTTGCTCCATCATTTATGACAGCTCATAATATTGTTCCGATCACAGCAAAAGATGAGGATGGTAATTTTAAAGCCATTGATTTGGATGCACAACATCCTTACTCCGATGTTCAGATGCCTTTTGCAGTCATCATGGATAACTTAGCAAAAGGTAAACACACCGATCAAAATACTATTGGACTGTATGCAGAGTCTTTTGGTAAAGCGATCATGAATACTTTAGAACCTTTTATTAACAAAGCTATTTGGTATGAAACACTAGAAGAAATTCTTCCTAAAAAAGTAGGGACAGGAGAATTTGCTCAATGGATTTCTTATAATAAAACCGGAGGCGTCTTAGCGAATTGGACCATCGACGATCAATCATTTGAAAAAGTGATGGCTCATGTTTATAACAAACTCTTACCAACCACTATTAAAAGTGTAGAGAAAATTGTTCGTGCAATGCAAGGACAAGTCACTAGCTATGGAGTTAAAATGAATCCCGAAGATGAAGTCATGGCAACGGTGGCGGGAGTCCGAGTCATTAATGTTAAGCCTTTAAAAGATTTTGACTGGAAACAAAATGCTTATCTTAAAACTTTAAATAGTGCTCGAAGACTTTATTACAGTGACGCTATTAGAAATAAAGAGAACTTAAGGGGAGACATCGCTTTAATTAAAGAAGGATATCCACCTGAGTTTATGCCAGAGAGATATAATAAGCTTCAACAGAATAGGTATCGTTATTGGTCACTAACATTTAATGATATTCAAAACCTAAGGAAGATGAAGTACACAGAAAAACAAATTGAAGAAGGACTCAAAGGTCGAGGAGCCTTCTCTAAAAAAGAGATAGAGGCCTTGATGCTTGGTCTTTACATGCCAACCGACATGAAAGAAATTGACATGTCTAAAGATAGAATCTTTGCAAGTTTAATTAAAGATTTAAACAAGGAACTAGGAACTAATTATACTCCTAGTGAAGTGTTTGATATTAATTTCATGAAAGATATTGAAAAGAAATGGGATAGAATTCCACTCAATTTAAATGAAGCGATGAGAAACCATAACTTTACTTCAAGCGATCTCTATAGATCTATTCAAGAAAACGAGAAACGAATGAAAAAAATTGATCTTGGATTTGAACAATTAGATACTGATATTGAAAGACAGCAAAAAGAGATGGAAAAACAAATAGAATGGAATCTCAAAAAGATGGAAGAGATGGAGAAGCTACAGAAATCAAATAAAACTGAAGATACCTCTGAAGTTTCTGCTGACGTTATTACTTCACAGGCCAAGGGAAATGTTGTAGGATCTTCAGGATTAACAGCTAGTGAAACAGCATGGCTGTCGCCTGCAGAAAAGGCAATGAGATTAAAACAAAAGGGATTGGCTTAATGGTACCAAAGACCACACGAGAATCTATTATAAGTTTAGAAGGCCACATTACAGGGCTCAAACGAGATATGTATAATCTAAAGAAAAATGATTTAACACATATGCATCAAGATATTGAGAAATTGGGTGGCAAGATAGATAAAATCTATTGGGTTCTTTTGGCTACGGTGGGGGCTGTAGTCTTACAATTGGTAAACATAGTCGTATGAACGACAAACTAATCACCGCACTACTCGCTATTGTATTAGCGCTCGGAGGATGGTCACTACAAAGATCATTCTCTCTTTCACAAGACATGGTTGTGATCAAAATGAAAATTGAGGTAATACAAAATGAGATATCGAACTTTAAAGATCTTAAGGGCAAGAAGCATCGCAAGAAGAAAAAGAAACAAGGCGATTAGATGGATGCGTTACTTTATAATTTCCCTTATTGTTATTTTATTCATAGGAGCTTTTGCATCTCAAGCACAAGCTAAGAACGAATACCTAGGCCAAAACTGGCGTGACTGCGAAGCCGGCCACATCGAACCCTACCTTCAATACAGCACTGATGATTATGACTATTCCATTGCCGATAGCGGTAATGAATACGAAAAAGAAGGCTGGGATCTAGGAGTTAGACTTCGTTTTAAGTTTGGTCATACCTGCGATAAAGAATTCAGAGACAAGCAAGCGGATCGTTATGAACTGGAGCAACAGATTGAACTGCTTAAAATCTGTAGAAAATATAGAAATGTAGAGATGGGACCAGCTTTAGAATTAGTAGCTAAAAGATGTAGAGATATGAAATTCTTAAAAAAAGAGGATAAAAGAGAACGAGGTGGTGATACTCTCTTTGATGAGATGATGAAGATAGAACACCAAAAACAAATGGAGCAAAAGAAAAATGGATCTGAGTAAGAGTAAACTGGTAGTAATAGTACCGATCGTGGTATCCATCCTGGCTGCGACCTTTGGGTCTATCAAATATATTATTAATCTAACTGAAACGATCGAAGAAAATAAGCAACAAGTCATGATGTTGAACAAAGATATTCAAATCATCTTCGATAAATACGCTCAAGATAAAGAAGAGTTTACAAGAGAGATGTTTAATGTTAATGCTCGGGTAACTGAAGTAAATGCCTACTTCAGAGCTTTAGAGGAAATACTTAGGAAGACAACCGATGCAGTTAGAGAACAACAGTGGGACATTAAAGACTTATCCAGAGAAGTACTGGGGGATTAATGCATAATCACCCATATGATATTCATATGGCTGGAATGTTCATATTTATCACCCTTTATCTAGTAATTGAAATAATTTTTTAACATGATAAAATACCTAACGTTATTTATAGGAATGAGCATTGGAATTGTTATAGGATTCTCTGTGTATCATTATTTTTTTATGGACAAATTTAGTTGCTGCGGGGTTTATGGCTGATAAAATTTTACCAATGCTGATTGGCTTGCTCATAGCCCTTGGAGGCTGGAGTCTTAGCCGTACGTTTGAACTCTCTACCATTCAAGCGGTACATGAAGATAAAGTTGATCGACTAGAACGACACGTAGATAAATTACAAGTTCATATAGAGACCATGATGAAGAGTGATGAAGAGATTATGGACCAACACAAAAAATTATTTGAAGCTTTAGAAAATAATGAATCAACTTCAGGGAGTTATAATTATTAATGGGTAAACCTCTCAGAATCTCAGAAGAAGCAGCCGTGCAAATGCCGATGAAAACCGTAGCCTCTTTGATCTGCATGGTCGCTATCGGGACCTGGGCTTACTTTGGTATCATTGAAACCCAAAACAAACTTTCAACAGAAGTAGAATTAATGTCTAAAGATTTAACTGAGAATA
>Ga0209756_1000898_pt1 | contig 28470 bp, 23 predicted proteins | sample ETNvirenome_6_85_FD_184071 | JGI IMG/M metagenome (GOLD analysis project Ga0209756, IMG submission 184071) | Marine viral communities from the Pacific Ocean - ETNP_6_85 (SPAdes) (version 3) | ecosystem: Environmental > Aquatic > Marine > Oceanic | place: Pacific Ocean | collected 2013-06-19 | reverse complement strand
CCTATAGTTAAAGAATGTATTCATGAAGTTCTTTTAGAAGAAGGACTCCTTTCAAGTGTGGTCGCGGAAGTGGCCAAAGGTATGCAAGGTTCTGTGTTAACAGAGAATCATGCGCCACCTCCACGCGAGCATACTCCCCCAGCCCTGCCGCCCAAGCAGAACAATGCGCAGCGCCAAAAATTAATGAACGCAATCGGTGCAGATGCTTATAATGGTGTAAACCTGTTCGAAGGAACAGATGCGATGAGTTCCTATGAATCTGCGGAACCGCGCGCCGGATCTGTAGATCTAGGATCGCCGGCCGATGCGGGTGTTGATATTAGTTCCTTAATGGGCGGTGCATCGCGCATGTGGAACGCAATGAAGTAGGTGATGGATGAAAAAAAAAGGCGCACATGTAAAAGTAACAGCAAAAGAATGCCGCGGCAATCACGAAAAAATGATTCGGCGGTTCATTAAGAAAGCAAAAAAAGAAAAGATTATAGAACAATACAAAGAGCGCCGATACCACAAGAAGCCATCAGTCAAGAAAAAAGAAAAAAGAATGCGCGCTATTCGATTACGCCGGCGAGAGGCCTTAAAACGCCTTAAAGCACAAGAAAGACGCAATAGAAAAAAAAAGTGACTAATTACAGTGAACTACTTAAAAAAATAGGAGATTTATTTCATTATGGCTAAAGGAAAAAACTTTACACCATCCTGGCACATGGAAGTTGGGATGAATCATACCCCCGCATATCAAGTAAGCGGAATTCCGTTTGCTAGCGGCGGCATTGATGCAACCGGTACCACTCAAGAACTTCCCTTTCCGTATGTGACGCGATGGGTTGAGGTATATAACAACGGCGCCACCGCCCTTAAGGTCGGGTTTTCTAAAAATGGAATTGATGCTCCCGGCGCTGTCAATTATTTCCTGCTTCCCGGGGCCGGCTCAAGTGGGCGCCTGGAACTCAAGATATCACGACTGTATCTTAATGGCGGCAACGTGGGCACAGTAAGTGTAGTTGCCGGCCTAACATCAATTAGGCCTCAGAAGATAGCTCTCTCTGGAGCCGCTGGCCCTGTTTCGAAACCCAGTTGGTCAGGTTCGGCCGGAGTAGCATAAGCCCATGGCTAAGTTTGGCTGGGCATATATAGACTGCGCCGATTCAGGCAGCGATGACGGAGGGGCTTTTGGGCCCACTGGCTCCGTCCAGTTTATGTCTGGTGCCGGTAACACTACCGGCTCAGTCAACTTCATGTATTACAGCGCCTCTGGCGGCGGTTATACTGCTAACACTCTAGTTCTCTCGGGGACCTTAGCGGTCTCCGGCACCATTTCCGCGAGTATATACCACGTCGAGGATATTGCTCTCGTTGATGCGACAGGCTCAACTTATTTTGGTAACAGCGACGACGATATTCACGTCCGAACAGGTAGCATGTATGTAGGTAAAAGCAATGGTACCCAGATTTTTAATGTGGAACTCGGAAGCGAGCAGATCGCCTTTGCCGGAGCGCGAGGACTATACACCGCGATCGGCAGCACAGGCACCACTTCTTCAAATGCTTCCTATATTTACGGAGTGACGGCCGCCGGGAACGTAGAAGTACGCATTCACAGCGCCGCAGTAGCACAAGCCGGCGCCGTTTATGTAATCAAAGATGAGGTAACATCCCGGGCAGGGAGCATCACATTATCAGCTTCTGTTGGTTCCGGCGAAACCATTGATGGGGGAGCTTTCTACAATTTGGCAGGCACAATGCCGGCTATTAGTTTATATTCGAATGGTACCAACTGGTTTGTCTTCTAATTATAGATAGGGAGAGCCGATGAATGGCCTACAATGTGATATCCGGTACCTTAATCGCCGCGCAAACATATGCGCCTGAAACTTACGTTGTCGGAAACATTGTTTCTGGTAATTTAAGTAACTCAGACGGCGCCAGCATTTTAAATATCCCGCGGGTGTCAACACCGGCTAGCAACGGTATAGTGCTTAATACAGGCGGAGACGCCAATGCCCTCCGGTGTGATACCAACCTTATCTTTGACGGCACCACTCTCTCGCTGACAGGCGATCTGACTGCGAGCATTGCCATATCTGCGTCTTTCTTTGAGGGAGACGGCAGTCGCCTCACCAATTTGCCTGGCGGTGGCGGCGGAGGCACGGGAGCCGGCATTTTCACAGAAGTAAATGCAACCAAGGCCTACACCACAAGCAGCATTCAAATTGGTAGCACCTCCACCCCCGCACGCCCCCTTTCCGTTGCCGGGGCATCCATCTTGAGTGGCGCCCTAATTCACAAGCGCCATACGACCGCATCGGACTACACAATAACGGTGAGCGATTACTATGTGGGCGCCGACACAACCTCTACATCAATCAAGTTGACGTTGCCGGTGGCCTCTCTTATGGGCGATGGGCAGACGATCGTCATTAAAGACGAATCGGGCAACGCTGATTCGAACAATATCATTGTTTCCGGCTCCGCTGCCGACACTATTGACGGTCAAAATTTGATAGTTTTAGAGTCTCCATATGCAGCAGTGTCCCTTTATTGCAATGGAGTCAGTAAATACTTCGTATACTAATTCTTTATAGTTAGACGCAGACTATTTATAAGTGGACGGGTGGGGGCACCATAGGCTTTCGGGCCATTGGTTTGTCTTGCCTGTTCGCCTAAATATAAAAACTAATAATATGGAGGGTTTTAAATATGGCTTATAAATTTCAAGAAGGAGACGCGATCCTAAGTGGCGCTTTGTCACCAGCTGCGGATAACGACTCTTCTATGACTCTTGGTGCCGCGGCGGCAGAGTGGGCGTCGGCGAATGTCACGACTTATTCTGGTTCTGGTAACCTTACGATGGGTGGTAACCTATCTACCGGTATCTACGGTCTAACATCTGCAGGGGCTGCAACCATCGCTTCGATGGCTGCGAACTGGACGAACGCTGGCCGTACTGTTGCCGATGCTGGTATTCTTAGCACTGTCGACATCGACGGTGGTTCTGTCGATGGTGCTACCATCGGTACTGCTGTCCAGTCTTCTGGTAAGTTCACCACTCTTTCGGCGTCTAGCACTCTTCAATGTGCTGGCAACTTGTCTGTTGGCGAATATGGCTTAACTTCTGCGGGTGTGGCTACCATCGATTCTTTCGGTGCTAACTGGACCAACGCTAGTCGTACTGTCGCGAACCTTGGTACGGTCACCGATGCTACCTCGATTACCACAGCTGCATTAGTGGCGAGTACTACATTCAACTCTAATGGCAATACTGTTCTTGGTAACGCTACTAGTGATACCATTGTGACCACTGCTCTGGTCTCTTCGTCTTTCTCACCGCACACTGATAGCGCTTTCGATCTTGGTACAAGTGCCAAGCGATGGAGCACAATCTACGTTGATAGCATCGTTGGTGCATCAACTGCGCTTGATGTTGCGCTTGTCGCCGGCGGAGCAACGATTGCTTCCTCTACTGACTTCGCACTTGTCACATCTGCTGGTACTGTTACGATGCCTGCGGCCAGTGCTGGTAAGTATCTCTACATCAAGTCCGGCATAACCGGATCCGTTGTGCTAGCTGCTGCTGGTGGTGACGCCTTCCCAGAAGGTGCACCAACTCTGGCTGCTAGTGGTTCAGCTATCGTGGCTATTGCATACGATGCTGACTCTTGGTTCATCCTATAATCACTTTTTCTTGCCTTTGGCGAGAAACCTGATTTTTTCTTGGGTGCCTCCTTGTGGGGATCATCCTCTTTTTTGTGGAGCTTAAACATAAAATAATCTATTTAGTAAAGAAGGGGTAAATTATGGCTTATAACGTATTAAAGGGCGCCGTCGAAGGTTCAGTCGATCAGCACGCCGATCAGGAAATCGATGGAGTTAAAGTTTTCAAAAGCACCATCAGCGCTAGCGTGTTCTATGATACAGATGCGGATAGTCCGTGCGCGACCCTTAAAGACGTAGCTATCACAACCATTACGGCGCCCCAACAGCACGCAGTATTGACTTATGGACTCAATCAGACTGCCAACGCTCATCCGGATCTTACCTTTGACGGCACGACTCTTAAAACTAATGTGGTGTGTGCCCAGAAAGTAGTTGGCTCAGCCGCTTCAATGCGGGATATTCCCCACAACAAGTTCACGGAGCCCATTAGAGCCGCCAATATCCATTTTGGGCGCGGCCTGAAAGATGTGCGCGGCGCCCTGCAGGTGAAAGCAGCCCCCGGCATCACAATTTCTGAGGAAGGAGTGGGCGTTCGAGTAGGCGCCTCGGGGGGACTTAAAGTTGCGCGCGATCATCTCACCATTGATCCGCACCAGACAGTGAGTATTCAAGCCGGCGGCCAAAATTTAAGCGACAACGACTTATTGCTGGTGTCTGATACTTCTCGCGGCTCTCTTAACCATACCACCCTCAAGAATTTATACGATAACTACGTCAACGTCAAAATCCCACACCCGGCCGGCCCCATTGACGCAATTCAACTAAAAGGCAAGTCTGGATTTACGTCCTCTCCGCACCTTGCATATGATACGATCCAAAATGTCCTGAGAGTAGAAGGAAAAACATCTACAGGGACCCTCCACGTAGACAATAGTTTAACGTGTGGTGGTGCTGTTATCACCAATGTTAAAAAAGTGATGAGCGAGACCTATGAAGTAGAAAAAGATGATTATACCATTTTGTGTGATTCATTCAACAACCCCGTAACTATCACTTTGCCAGCAGCCTGTAATCACACCGGGAGAATGATAGTAATTAAGAAGATCAATCAGCGGAAAGACAGTCTTCGTTCCTTTCCGGTAGCGATTAAGGTTGAGGAAGGAACGATGGATATTAGTGACACGATTGTGTTAAAAATGAATTACTCCTCTCGCATCCTTCAGTCCGACGGCGAAAACTGGTGGGTTATTGGAACAAAGGGCGCTTAATAAGGTGCTTTAGATCAAAATCATACTATTTATTTTTGAATTAGTGTCATTTTAGGAGTTAATTTATGTCTGATTTGCTGAGAGAAGCTATCGTAGATGCGCAGATGTTGCGAGAGGCCGCATTAAAGAACGCCGAAAGCGCAATTATAGAGAAATATTCGGATGAGGTGAGGCAAACTCTCGATCAAATGTTAGAACAAGATGAACTGAGTCTCGACATGGGAGGTGAGATGGGTGCAGACGCAGCCGGCGCCCCCGAAGGCGGCCTAGACCAAGGGATTGCCGATCCAATGGCTGATCCTATGGCAGATGCGACGGGAGAAGAAGTCGAGGACATTGACGAAGAAGGCGATATCCCACTAGCAGCGACCGACGGCTTCGCGAATTTAGACGGCAAGAACCTGAAGGGTTTCGTCGCTCCCGGCCAAGAGGTTGAATTATCCATTGATTTGGGTGCGCTACAGGAAGCTATTGAAAACATGGATAAAAACGCCGAGATCGAACTTAACGAAGAAGATCTCGAATCCCTTTTAGCACAAGAAGGAAGCGATCCTTCTCAGACCTGGCAAGTACAGCCTGGAGGGAAAGAAGATCCCTCGGCTGAAGAGGAAGAGGCAGATTCACAGGCCGAAACCCGCGCGGGATTAGAAGAGGCCTCGGCCGATATAGAAGAAGTAGCAGGGGTGAGTACATCCGGTCCATCACGCCGTAGTCCGCACAAGAGGACGCCTGTACCCGAAGTAAGCGACGAGGACAAGGATGACGACGAAAGCGATCCCCTCGATGAAATAGTGGACTCCATTATGGAGAAGCTTACAGTCGATATGGGTGCAGACTTATCAGGTTGGGCCGGCCGCTCTTCCGAAGATATGAAGTGGGCCCTCCAAAAGGCTCTCGCACACCGACGCAGCACCGACGTCGAAGAAGATTTAAAAGTTTTGAAGAAAGCTCATGAGGAGTTGGTTTTCGAAAATAACCAACTCGGTGAGCAAAATATTCAATATAAGCAAGCATTTGAAGAGTTGAGGGAAAATTTACAAGATGTAAATCTTTCTAATGCTCGCTTGCTCTATACGAACCGGGTATTAAGAAATGCCTCCTTGAATGAGCGACAAAAAACAAAAATTGTCGAAGCTATTTCTATCGCTGGTTCAGTCACAGAAGCAAAAACGATTTTCGAAACGCTTCAAAGCACAGTGGAGGCCGCTCCCAAGAGACGTCCACAATCACTGAGCGAAGCCATTAATCGCAGATCTTCTGTTATTCGCGCGACTCGTCAAGAGTCGTCTTCACAGGATCCCTATGCGGATCGTATGAAGAAATTAGCTGGAATAAAATAAAACACATATACATTTAAGGAGGTAATATTAAAATGTCTAGCATTGTAGAAAGATTGACCGAAGGTGTGGTCAATCGAGATATGCGTGCCGAAGGTCACGCCCTACTATCTAAGTGGGAAAAAACCGGACTTTTAGAGGGTCTTGGAGAGGATCGCCATCGTCAAAGTATGGCGCGACTCCTTGAGAACCAAGCTAAAGAACTCCTCCGTGAGAGCAGCAGCATGGGTGCTGGTGATGTTGAAGGCTTTGCGGCCGTCGCATTCCCCATCGTTCGTCGCGTTTTTGCGGGGTTGATTGCTAACGATCTTGTTAGCGTACAGCCGATGAGCCTACCTTCAGGTCTCATCTTCTTCATGGATTTCGTCTTCTCGCCGAATCTTGGAGACAGCAACAGCCAAACAGATCGCTTTGGTAACCTTGTCAATCAGTCCATTTACGGTACGAACCGAGTCGGTTCACAGATAACTGGTGGTGTGGGGCTATACGGTAATGAAGCACAGGATCTTTCAGGTCCGCGTACTGCATCGCCGCGTGGTTATTCCTACTCGTCTCCGACGGGTTCAGCAACATGTACTGGTGAGCAATGGAACATTAAGGCTCAATTTGATGTGGACGGGAATGTTAGCAATGCTAATAAGAAGCTTATTGTTTATGACCCCGACGTTCTTTCGCTGTCCTCTAGCACAGGTACGGCACAATATAGGGTTCTTGTAATCGATGCGCTTCGTAGTCAATTTGGTAATCTCAACAATCCCAGCGCAGGTGCTCAGGCTGATCTTGATAACCTGGGTGCTTTTCAGATTGGCGGAACAGCCCTTAACACGGCTATCGCCGGGACAGGCGACAGTAACACTGCTTATAACCTTGTTCGTCGTTTGACTACATTGTCGAGTGGTTCTGGCACTACGGGCGGCCCAGACGATTCTGCTGTTTCGGCCTCTTCAATCCGTTTTGTTATTACTACTACTTCTTCCACAAGTACGATGACAGTTGGCGGTGACCTCGTTACTCAGGTACCGATTGTTGATGACTTCGCGTCTGGTACGGGTCTAGGTTCTATTAAGGGCCAGACTGAGTGGGGACTTGAAGGTAATGATAACATCCCAGAGATCGATATCAAAGTCGATTCCGTGGCTGTTACCGCGCAAACCAAGAAGCTCAAGGCTAAGTGGACACCGGAGTTGGGTCAAGACCTCAACGCCTACCATAACCTTGATGCTGAGGTGGAGCTTACTTCCATTCTCTCTGAGCAGATTGCTCTTGAGATTGATCGTGAGATTCTTGCGGACCTTATCAATGGTGCTACCGCCAGTACGTACTACTGGGCCCGTGCTCCGGGTCTCTTCGTTCGTCGCGATACTGGTGCTGAAATTGGGGCTAGCTCTGCTGCTCCCGACTTCACCGGTACTGTCAGCGAATGGTATGAGACTCTTATCGAGACCATTAACGACGTATCTGCACAAATCCATCGTAAGACTCTACGAGGTGGTGCTAACTTCATCGTCTGCGGACCTGAAGTTGCCAACATCCTTGAGTTTACCGCTGGGTTCCGCGCTTCCGTTACGGCGGATGACGATAAGGGTTCAGTAGGCGCCGTTAAGGTTGGTTCATTGAGCAAGAAGTTCGACGTCATTGTCGACCCGTACTTCCTACGCAACGTGGTCCTTGTTGGCCGCCGCGGCTCTTCTTTCCTTGAAAGCGGATACGTGTATGCACCTTATGTGCCGCTACAAACTACACCCACAATCTTCGGACCGGAAGATTTCGTGCCCCGTAAGGGAGTCATGACGCGTTATGCGAAGAAGATGGTTCGACCTGATATGTATGGTCTAGTTATCGTGCGCGGCCTACTTGGTGAAGCTGGCGCTACATCTTAATATATAAACATTTGATATATATTAGGTAAAAAGCACGGCTAAACGCGACACAGAAAGCCCTCGCCTCGAAAGAGGTGGGGGTCTTCTTTGTGTATAAGACTATTTATATGTGAGGCAGGAGTATATCTTTTGTCTCACCTAAATTATAAACACATAAATGGAGGGTTTTAAATTATGGGAACAAAAAGAGTAGGCTTGGCGAGAACCCAAGCACTAATTCAGAATTTAAAAAGAGATCTGGCCATGGGCAATACCGCACTTAGCGGAATTAGCAAAAAGGTTGTCAGTAAGACATCAGATTATTCACTCACGGCAGCTATGAGTGGTGAAGTTCACGTTCTTAAGGGTGGCAGCGCTGTTACAGCTACGTTACCGTCTTTGACGGCGGGCTTAAGCTACACGATTATTGTGGGCGACACCTCGGAGCACGTTATTACTGGAGGTGCTAGCAAAATTTATTACGCCGGCTGGTTCGGAGCCGATGGCGCTAGTGCAACCATTGATCACCACGACGAAGTGTCGACACTTACGTTGAACAGTGGTGGAATCAACGATAGGATTGAAATTCACTGTGACGGAACTAATTGGTATGTAAATGGTATCACTAGATTCACCATGGACGCCAGCTCATAAGTTGATTGTTTAAAATATATCTTTATATTTCTCCCCCTCTTCGGAGGGGGTTTTTCTTTTGGAGATCAAAACCCAAAAACGTCGATCTGCCAAATTTTTTTTGCCCACAATTTTTGAGATTTTCCTTTTTTGTAATATGGAAAACTATTTAGGTTGTAAAGTCTGCGAAGGAATATTTTAACATGCCAACCAATTTAAGCCCCAAGTCTCAAGCCAGTGCCATCATTCTCCCCAAAACAGGGAGCACCTCCGCTGTAACGGGTGCAGTTCCTTTTGGAATATACACCGGATCCGCCGATTTTATAAGCGGCGCCAGTATGCAGGTAGCTTACGTATATAAGAAGCTGGGTGGAGATGTCGTTGACATCGAGTTAACGGCCCAAAACGTGTATTCGGCTTACGAAGAGGCAGTTCTAGAGTACTCCTATATTATAAACGTGCATCAGGGCAAAAACATGCTTTCCGATGCTCTCGGAAACACCACTGGCACCTTTGATCACAAGGGCGACATCAAAACAGGGCCGTCAGGCAGCAATTTGAAGTTTCAACGCTTTCAGATGGCATATGCGAAGCGCGTCGGCGAAGGCCTCTCATCTGTGGCCGGGTTTGGAGGCACAGTTCCTCAATATTCGGCGTCTTTCAAGCCTGTCAAGAATAAACAGGATTATGACGTTCAGACTATTATCTCTAGTGCCTCGGATTCGGGAGTTGATGACGCCGGCACCGCTGTCCCCTATTCGGGCAAAGTAGGCAACAAGCGCATTTATGTAACCAAGGTGTTTTTTAAGTCTGCCCGGGCTACATGGCGATTTTACGGATATTATGGAGGAATTAACGTTGTAGGCAACTATAGCACATACGGCCAGTTTGCGGATGATTCTACTTTTGAGATTATCCCGACTTGGCAGAATAAAATGCAGGCAATCATGTATGAAGACTCAATTATGACTCGAACCTCCAATTATTCGTATGAGTTGATAAACAACCTGTTGCGATTATACCCTAATCCGAATTATTGGGGTTTTCAAGAACAACAGCGCATATGGATAAGATTCTACATTAAACCAGAAGCGTGGGAGGAATATTCTAATGTTGATGATGGGGTAGCCGGCGTAAACAACCTCAATACGCTCCCCTACGATAATATCCCCTATAAAAATATTAACGCCATTGGAAAGCAGTGGATTCGAAAATATTGCTTGGCTCTCTGCAAGGAGATGCTTGGCCAAATCCGAGGCAAGTTCCAGACAATCCCCATTCCCGGGGATAGTGTCACTCTCAACCATTCTGAATTATTATCGCAAGCCAAAGAAGAACAACAAAATCTTAAAGACAAGTTAGTGGAAATTCTCAAAGAAACGGAATATCTCCAGCTTGTTAAACAAGACTCTGAAAAAGCGGAATCAGCAGCCACGACCTTTAAAAATTCACCGTTGCCGATATTTGTAGGGTGATAAAGGATGGGTAACGAATGGAAAAGACCAAAGAACCCACCCCCTCCGCTGTTTTTCGGTGAAAAAGAGCGAGATCTGGTTAAACAGGTAAATGACGAATTAATTGAAAACGTCATTGGCCAGCAAGTCCTCTATTACCCTATTGACCTCGAACGAACCGATTTTCATGGCCTCTACGGAGAAGCCATCGAGAAAACATACCTGCCTCCCGTCCGAGTTTATGCCTTAGTCGAATTTACCGAATATTCGACGTCTTATATGGAAGGCGCGGGCATTGACAAAACTTGGGAAATCAATATTCATTTCCATCGCCGTCGCCTCACCGAAGATCAGGACCTATTTGTGCGTGAAGGCGACTTTGTTTTATATGGAGAATTTTATTACGAGATAGTTAAACTATCAGAGCCCAAAAAGCTCTTTGGCCAAGTAGATTATAGTTTTGAGATTTCTGCACGCTGCAGAAGAGCACGGAAGGGGTTGTTCGATGCTACCTGATAATTTTGATTTTGCGTTGCTCCCAGAGGGTAGCTCAGAGCACACTCTCCAGTCGTTGGGGATGTTGGCATCTACCATTGAGACAATTGATTATGCCATTACTTCGTGGCTTAAGAGTGATGTGGAGTTAAGTGCGCTTACCAACGAGGGGTATCGCGAAGTGCCCGTGTTGTGGCAGGTCCCTGAACGCGCCTACCAAATTAAGAACAAGGAAGACTTACGTGATGACGGCGGGGCACTTAAACTTCCTCTAGTGAGCATCGAGCGCACCGGAATAACAAAGGATCCCACCCGGAAGGGAGGGTTTCAGGCACATCTTTATTCGAGTGCCAAGAACGGCCGCACCGGCCGTATCGTAATTGCCAAAAGAATCGTACAAGACAAAACACGCAATTTTGCGGTTGCAGCGTCGATGCGACAGCAGCCGGCCGCGGGAACCTACCAGAAGCATTATCCTCGCGTTAATAAGAAAGTGGTTATCCAGTCCTTATCGGTCCCAATCCCCATTTATATTAATGTAGATTACAAAATTACTATTAAAACTGAATATCAACAGCAGATGAACGAATTAGTACAGCCATTTATTGGACGTACTGGGCAAATTGATTCTTTTGTTATGAAGCGAAACGGACACCTTTATGAGGCATTTATCGATCAAAACTTCAATCATTCTAACAATATAAACAATTTGGACGAAGACACGCGCCTCTTCAGCACAGAGGTTACCATTCGAGTATTGGGGTATCTGATGGGCGAAGGAGAAAACGATGATCGCCCCATTGTGAGGGTAGACGAAAACACAGTTGAGGTCACATTCCCGCGCGAGCTTGACCCAGTTCCTGGCAATAAAGGCTTTTTTGAGAAGTAGTTCCTGACCTAAAATGCAATTTCTTGTTTCTCTTCAAGACTTTTGAGCTTCCGAATACTATTTACGTATGATTGTACATCAATTTAAATTACCACGATAGGGAGTGACCTAGAAGATGTCAGTAAAGAATTTTAAGTTTGTATCTCCTGGAGTTTTCATCAATGAAATTGATAACTCCTTTATGCCCAAGAAAGCCGAGGATATCGGCCCTGTTATTATTGGGCGCGCCACCAAGGGGATTGCAATGCATCCCATCAAAGTTGAGTCTTACTCTCAATTTGTGGAAATGTTTGGCGAAACGGTACCGGGAGGAGCCGGCAGCGACGTATATCGCGACGGAAACCTCAAGTCGCCCATGTATGGCCTATATGCGGCCCGGGCCTTCTTGAGAGCAAACGTGGGTCCTCTCACTTTCGTGCGCCTTCTGGGCCAAAACACCACCGCTGGGGCAGCCATTGGCGGTGCCGCCGGCGCAGGTTGGAAGACCGAGCTTAATGCTGGGATCGGTCCAGATGCATCACCCGGCACGACTGGAAATGCCTCCAAAACTGGTGGCGCCTGGGGCATTTGGGTAGCCAAGTCCAGCAGTGTGGCCGGCACACCCTCCCATACCAACCCAACTGATCTTACCGCAAGTCTTGCGGCAGTCATTTACACAGAATCTGGTGCTCCGCTTCTTTCCGGAAGCATTTTTGGTGGCGCCAAGCGTACGTCTGGTATCGTCAATGTCGACGATTCCACTTTGACCACCGCCAGTATCGGAGCACTTATTAATAAGGGAAGTGGCGGAACGTATACGCTTCGAATTGCAACCCAAACCAATGATGACACTGTTAAGTTTAACTTCGATGATTCCTCAGAACACTTTATTCGCAGAAAGATCAACACTAACCCGCAGCTAATCAGCTCAGGAACCTTCTATCCAGAGGGAGTAAAAAAAGATTACTGGTTAGGCGAGAGCTACGAGCAGCAACTACGAGACGAAGGGCTTATTGGCAGCACCGTTAACACTGTAGCTTGGGTGTGGCCTGTCGCCCTCAGCGGTACCCTCACCCGCGGCCCTCAGAACATGAAGTCACAAGCTTCTGTGGAGGCCAACTCTGGATGGATTATCTCTCAGGATACAGGGGTTTACTCAAACTATTACCCGCAGAACATGCAAAAGCTTTTCCGCTTCGTTGGCCGCGGCCAAGGAGAGTGGCTACAAAAGAACGCCAAGATTTCAATCGAACAGGTTAGGCAGTCCACCAATTCCCTAACGGGCTACGGTACCTTCACTGTTCTTGTTCGTGCTCTACACGACACAGATAACGCAGTACAGGTTCTAGAACGATTTGACAAGTGCACTTTGGATCCTTCTTCTCCCAACTTTATTGGTCGGAAGATCGGGGACCGCTATACTGTGTGGGATTCCACGCAGAAGCGTCTTAGGACTTATGGCGAGTACAATAACCAATCCAAGTATATATACGTGCAAACCAACGCCGACGTTGACGCCGGTGCTACAGATCCCGAATTGCTCCCCTTTGGTTACTTTGGGCCACCCAAGTTCAAGGATCTCGATATGGTGGTATCCGTCACCGCATCCGCAGTCCCCGGGGTGACCCCAGGTGTAAATCAGGTGACAACGGGGATCGGTGCAGGATCGCCGGAGAGCGCCCTCGGCGCCAGCGGATGGGGTCTACCGGCCACGTTTGTGGGCAGCAACTTAAGTCAACTATGGGGCGCCCCAGCCACATTCATGACATGCTCGCTCCCTGGCGACACCCGACTAGGCCTTCTTACGGGCTCGGGCGAATATGCACGAATTAAGATGAAGTTCCCTCAAGTTCGACTTAGAAGGTCTGCATCTGCCGGCGCCACATCCAACCCTACAGAAGCTTACTTTGGAATGTCCACCACCCGCGCAAGCGGAAGCACGATTTCTGATGCCAGTGTGGCCGACTTCCACCGCCTCTTGTACGGCGGAATCGCCAGCGATCAGCCCAGTGCCACTGGTGTAGACGCCTATTCATATGTCTTCTCCTTGGACGATGTTGTTTCGGGCTCTGTCCAATCGGCCGGCTTCTACTACCTTTCAGGCTCCCGCCAAGCGGGTACGAGTTATGGCTCAACGTCTTGGAAGGATCTATTAGATGCTGATTACAACCGCTTTACCATTCCGCTAGCTGGCGCGTTCGATGGCTGGGATATCACCAAGCCCGACCCGACCTATAACGGGGGAATCGGAGCGACGGCTACCGAAAACAGCAGCTATGAGTACCACACCATTAAGCGCGGACTTGACACTGTGGCTGATCCGGAAGTGGTAGATATGAACCTCTTGGCAGTGCCGGGAATTACGAATACCTCCCTTACCGATCACATGGTTGCCCTGTGCGAAGCCCGCGCAGATTCGCTAGCCTTGATTGATCTGCCGGATGTATATATCCCCACGCAGGAAGCCTATAAAGCCGACAAAGCAAATCGTATTGGTACAACGCCGACTCAGGCTGCCAACAACTTGCGCAATCGTCGGATTGACTCCAGCTACGGCTGCACCTTCTATCCTTGGGTCCAAACCCGAGACGAAGGAACAGGTCGCCTTCTCTGGATTCCGCCCAGCGTGGCAATGATGGGTGTGCTGGCTAGTTCTCAGGCGAAGAGCGCGCTATGGTTTGCTCCGGCAGGCTTTAACCGCGGTGGCCTAACAGACGGAGCAGCAGGCATTCCGATTGTAAATGTAACGGAACGCCTTACCTCCAAAGAAAGAGATTTACTATACGAAGCGCGAATTAACCCGATTGCCTCCTTCCCTTCTACGGGAATCGTGGTCTTCGGACAGAAGACGCTTCAAGAAAGAGCTTCTGCGCTCGACAGAATTAACGTGAGACGACTGGTAATCTTCCTCAAGAAGCAGATTTCCATCATCGCCGCTCAGATTCTCTTCGAACAGAACGTTCAAGCAACTTGGGATAGATTCAAGTCGCTGGTTGAGCCGTTCCTTGCAAACGTGATGGTTAAGTATGGTATTACTGACTATCGATTGGTCCTTGATGAGACTACAACCACGCCTGACTTGATTGATCAGAACATTTTGTACGCTAAGATTATGATTAAGCCGGCCCGTTCGATTGAATTCATCGCAATTGACTTCGTCGTCGCTCGCACTGGCGCATCATTTGATGACTAATAAATAATAAACGAACTAGTTAAAATAGATTAAGGGAGAAACTAAATAATGGCATTTTGGTCAACAAATTTCGGGGAGAACGCCACCTTAAAAGATCCTAAGCGCAAGTTTAGGTTTACGGTATCTTTCACGGGAGTAAAAGCAGCACAGGGTGGGCCGGTTCTGTGGTATGCAAAAACATGCGATAAGCCCAGCTTTACAATCGAGTCTCAAGATCATAAGTATCTGAACCATACTTTCTGGTATCCGGGCTCCGTGACGTGGAACGAAGTTAACTGTACCCTTGTTGACCCCGCCGATCCGGACGTGGCAGCGACACTTTCCGATATCGTGACTGCCTCCGGCTATAAGCCTCCCACAGATGCTACCAATGAAAGCATGACCACCATGTCTAAGGCCAAGTCTGCCGGCGCTCTCGGTACCGTTATCATCACTCAGATTGATGCCGATGGTAACCCGCTGGAGCAATGGACCCTTTGGAACGGCTTCGTTACTGAAGTCAACTATGGAAGCCTTGAGTATGGTTCTAACGAGCTTACCGAATTGACGGTGAAGCTGCGTTACGATTGGGCCCGCATCGAAACTCCACAGGGTAAGTCCGCCGGCCCCAGTGGTGGAAATGAATTCTTCGGCGTTAGATCAAGCTAACCAATATTAAAATAAGAGGTGTATATTGTCACGAAATAAAGATCGTGTAGGTTCTCAAAAGTCCAACTCAAACCCCCCTGTACAACAGATGATGAACAGCGATACAGGCGGCGCGACTTTCTCCTTCGTAGTTCCTACCGAGTTTGTAGAGCTTCCTTCAGAGGGTAAATATTACCCAGAAGGACATCCCCTACATAATGAAGGAAATATCGAAATTAAGCAGATGACTGCGAGAGAAGAGGATATTCTTACATCCAGAACCCTTCTTAAGAAGGGCGTTGCCCTTGATCGCGTTATTAAAAACTTAATTGTGGATAAGAGCATTAACCCCGACTCTCTGTTGGTGGGTGATAGAAATGCTATTATCATTGCTACCCGGGTTGCGGGCTACGGTGCTGAATATGTCACAAAGACCTCATGCCCCGGTTGCGGAGAAGTTCAAGATTATGCTTTTGACCTAAATGAGGCCCTCATTTATCATGGCGAGGATCTTGAGTCCATGGATGTTAAATATAATGGAGATGGAACTTTTAATGTACAGCTTCCTCAAACTAAGTTGGACATCACATTTAGGCTTTTAGATGGATATGATGAAAATCGAGTGGCCAAAGCCATCGAGCGCGAAAAGAAATCCAAAAAGCCAGAATCTCTGGTGACGCGTCAGCTAAAAAGCATTTTGGTTGCAGCAAACGACAACACTGATCCAGAAGCGTTAAATTACGTAGTTGGTAACATTCCGTCCAAGGATGCTCGCCATTTGCGTCTAGCGTACAAAGCAGCTGCACCAAACGTCGATTTAAGTCAAAATTTTGAATGCGACGAGTGCGATTATAGTGCTGACATGGAGGTTCCGCTAGGGGCGGAGTTTTTTTGGCCTGACCGATGAGTATATGGAAGGGGTCTATGAGCAGTTCTTCTTCCTAAAATATGCAGGAAGCTGGTCATTTTCCGAGGCTTATAATTTGCCTGTGGGTCTACGACAGTGGTTTGTAGATCGATTGATTCGCCAATTAGAGGACGAAAAAGCCGCCATGAATAAGAGTTCTGGTGGCAGTAGTTCGAGCAATCAGGTACTAACGTCCAATAATCAACCGACGCCTCCCCCTCAAATGCGGAGACAATTTGGCAAAACTGAATAGTTCTGCCTTTTTTATATACCAACTAATTATCTTAGAAGTATAGTGAGGATTTTGCGTGGCCGGCTATGATGATATAAAAAAAGCGATTAAAGAGGGCATTCAAGAAGCCGTAGCAGCCATATCAGGAGGCGGCCCCGGTAGTGCCCCTGGTGGCGGTGGTGCCGGAGGGAACCCCGATGACGGAAGCCGCGTAGGCGCTATTCAGGCCCGTATTGCTGCGCTGGAGGAAGAGAACAACTTGCGGTGGGACGCCATACAAACAGCCGACACCGAATATATGAAGAAACAGGCTGAGAAAGAAATTGCCGAGAATTTGCGGGAAATCGACAAAGAAAGAGTGAAGTTGTTAGAGCGCCGGCTGAGGAACAACGAAAAGCTTTCAGAGGCCGAGGCAGAGTTTTTAGAACAACAACACGCCATCGCGGCCAAAGAAAAAGATCGCCTTAAGACGCGGGATCAAATGGTAAGCCAGGGTGTTGACATGCTTCAAAATATGAACAGCATGATTTTAGGGCAGTCCACGATGGGCAAACTGATCGGTGGCGGCATTAAAGGTATGCAGAACTTTGTGAAAGGCGCCAAAGGCCTCGACAAAGCCCTCAAAGCCGGCGCCATCTCAGCGCAGATGCTGACGGCTGCTTTGGGAATTGGTATTATTATCGCTGTAATCATGGTGATAGTGAAGCTTGTTGAGTGGATTTTTAAGCTTGCGGTTGAGACCCGAGACGCCGCAGTGGGCTTCCAGCGCATGACAGGGGCTTCTTACGCTATGGGCGAGCAAATGGCGATTGCCCGGAAAGAGTTACAAGCCACCGGCGTCAGCATGGAAGAAATGCGGGAACAATACACGGCCTTATATCGAGAAACCACGATTTTTACAGAAGCTTCGTCAGCCCAGCAGAAGCAGATGGCCAAAACAGGCGCTGTGCTCGCTGAATTAGGCGTTAGCTCCAAGGACTATGCCAAAGGCGTCCAAGGCGCTGTGAAGGGCCTTGGGGTCTCCTTAAGCGATGCCGACAATGTAATGCTTGAAATGCGCGCACATGCTATGGATATAGGCGTCGATGTGGGCACTCTAGCCAACCAATTTGCTAATGCCGCCGGCTCAATGGCTCAATTCGGAAAGGAAGGGGTTAAAGCGTTCAAAGATCTTTCAATGATTAGCAAGATCACCGGTATGGATTTGAACAAGGTTCTAGAGCTTACTGGCAAATTTGATACCTTTGAAGACGCCGCGACCATGACAGGAAAGCTGAACGCCGCTCTTGGTGGAAACTTTGTAAATGCGATGGATATGATGATGGAGACCGATCCCGCAAAACGTTTTAAATCTATCCGAAAAGCCATCATGCAGACGGGCCTATCTTTTGACGAGATGGGATATCACCAGAAGAAGATGTTTACCGAAATGCTCGGTTTTAAAGATGAAAGTGAGCTAGCTCAAATGATGTCTGGTGATATGGAAGGCTTGGCCGGCAACATTGGCAAGACTTCCAAGGAATATGCAGCCGCCCGCAAAGATGCTCAGCGCTGGCAATCTACGATGGATATTCTCAAAAATACGCTGGCTAGTTTGGCACCCACATTTTCGGAGTTCGGGAAAGTTATCAAAGAAGTGATGGATGAGTTTATCAATAATGAAGATAGCGTGGCCAAGATTCGAGATAGCCTCGAAAGAATAGTAAATGGGCTTTTGCTACCTCTGGTCAAGAAAAAGAATTTCCCCGAAATGATGAAGAACTTCGTGGACTCTTTGGGGAAGGTAGCCGCCGGCTTTGAGGAGATCTCCAAGGCTGCTAAAACGATCGCCATGTGGTCGAAGATAATAGGGGCCTCCTTTCAAGTATTGCTCGGCATCTTCGAATTCCTGATGGCCGCCAACCCGCTCTATTGGACGGTAGTCAAGCCCCTCGAAATGTTGTGGGATTTTCTGAAGCCCCTGATCAAAGTTTATACGACAATGGGAGAGACGGCGACGGCGACGGATTACCTGAAGGCAGCGTGGGAGGGACTCACAACGTCCCTTTGGGGTGTGGTGCGGCCTATAGTCAATGTATTCGAGGGCTTGGTGAGCATAAGGAATGCCGTTCTCGAAAAACGGAGCCCCTCTTTGCTAGACATTCTGGTAATGATGCCTGGATTGTTTGACAATATTGGGGGCGCCGCCGGCGTTCTTCTCAACCCACTTAAATCACTAGGCGGAGTATTTGACATTATGCATGAAAAAGTGGTGGGGTGGCAAAAGGCATTCCTAGACACCTGGGATTCACTGAAGACGGAAGTACCCAATAAGATTAGAGAATTGGCGAACAGTATGGGCGAAGCATTTGGTTTCGAGGCAATGGGAGACAAGATTCAAAATGGAATTACCTCTTGGAAGAAAGGTATCGACGCAGGTATAACTGAGCTAAAAAGTTGGCTCGGAATTAGCTCCCCCTCGTCCGAAATGCAGAAAGCCGTAGGAGACCCAATGGTAGGCGGCATTCTGGCGTCTTTCACCTCTCTAGGCCCCGCGCTAGCACAGATGGCCATCAATGCCATTGACGAATTGCCCGAGTGGGCCCAAGGCGGCCTCCGCGCCACCAGCCAGATGCTCACGACGGGCGCCTCAGCATTGGCCGGCGTCACTTCAGCACGAGGCACAGCCGGCGCACCCAGCCCCACCGCACAAAAACCTTACCAATTAACCATTAATATGCAGCTAGATCGTAGGACACTTTCTAGTGAAGTAGTAGATATAGTTGGAGGAGAAGCGTTCCTAGCTTCTCGATAGAACCCAAGGAGAGATTAAAAAATGGCCGATCCCACAAATGATACTGACTTTTTTTGGCAAAGCAAATATAACTCGACTACAGTAGGCACGAAAATAGTCGACATGGTGGACGGCACCGACGCCCTTGCCAACCACGGAAGGCAGCTTATCTCCTTTCAGCATGTGCCGTCGCAGAGAGAAGTATATTTTAAAGCATTTATTGTGGCTTATAATGAGAGCTATAATTGCGACTGGTCGACCGAGCCGGTGTTTGGCCGCACAGATCCTATCTACCTATTTAAGGGAAATCAACGCCAAATCAGCTTAAGTTTTAAGGTCCCCGCTTCGTCTGAAGGTGAGGCATATGAAAACCTAGGAAGAGTCCAAAAACTTGCTCAGTTTTTATATCCTGCTTATCATGCAGTGGCCGGCACACTCTCCACCACCAACGTGCACGCCAACACCATCGGGCAATCCCCCCTAGTACGCCTAAAAGTAATGAATTTGCTCGCTGTCAACCAAGCGCAAGCAGCCTCGATGCCACCACCTTCGGAACAGCAGCTGTATGATGGATATATGAGCACTTCCGAAGCAGAGGGCGGACAGCTGGGCGCTATTTTGAGCATGCAGGTCAACCATAACCTTCAGGAAGTCGGTGTGTTAGAAAAGGGGCCCAATACAATACTTCCGAAACTTATGGATATTACTATAACGTTTGCGGTTATTCATGAAGACACGATAGGATGGAGGATGAAAGAGAAGATAGGAGAGGAGGGGATGTTGCCCACCGACACGTCCTTCCCTTACGGAGCCACATTAAAATCAGACGATCAAGATCCTGACTCAGAAGGCAAGTATTTCAATGAAAGAATAGCAGAGATCCAAAAGGACGAACAAAAGAGAAATCTCGCCCAAGCCACACTCGACAATTCGATCGCGCGTTACACAAGTTTGGGAGGGAAGAGGCGCCTCAAGCGAGATTATCAAAAATTCAACGAAGGCAAATTGAGCACTTACGAGACTGAGCGACTCGTGGCGTACGCCGGGACGGATGAGGGCGGCGATGAGATCTACGACCTCACCTGAATAAAATCTTATCACAAGGAGTCATATTTAAACATGTCACGATATAACAAAACAGATGTACTTTCCAATTCACTTGAATACTATGCGTATCTCAGGCGAAGGCGCCATCTCAAGAGCGTTGTACAATATGCTACTCCCATCCTGCACAACCCCACCATTCTGCAGAGAGCGTCCCTGCTTACCAGCACTCACATTTGGAAGTACGGCGACCGCTATTATAATTTGGCCGCCAAATATTACGGAAACCCCTCCTACTGGTGGGTGATTGCGTGGTATAACAGCAAACCAACTGAAGCCGACATATTTCCCGGAGACGCGATTGAGATCCCGGTAAATATTGAAAACGTATTCAAAGTGCTGGCGGTATAGAATAAATGAGTTATATTACTCGAGATGACTTTAATGATGAGTACTCCACCGAAGGGAATATAGACGAATACGACATCGAAGTCGCCTACCACAGTCATGTGTCCAAGAATGCGCAGTTTGAGGAACTTTCATTGATACCCGCCGACGCCGACGAGAACGACACGGCCAGGGAATGGTACGCAGATAATCTGCGCGCAGCCATAGAACACGAGTTTTTCACAAATTTTAAAAAAGAGATATGGTTTCATCCAGCAGACAGCGCCACCCCATACGACGCTATTAACGACAGAAAACATCTCCAGGAAAGTCCGTTTGGCAGCGGAGTCGATCCGTGGGGCCCTGCCGCCGCGGTGATAACGGACGCCATCAAGGACATTAAGTCGGGAATGACCATCCAAAACTGGAATGACAACATGGCCGGCAACACGGTTCAGAGTTATGCGGCCAAGATTTATGAGCAGTTCCTGGCCAAGTATAATAACATCGGCACCAAAAAGGATCCCAATTGGACGTCCAAAGTCGATCCCGAGGACGTGAAGGATACTGAGGACGTCTGGGCGCGCCCCCAGGACAAAGCTGCCCGCGATAAGCAATACAAAGCGGCCGCCAACACTCTCGCAAAAAGGACCAAAGCCCAACAAGCCGCATCACGCCAAGTCAAAACTATTGATTTTAAAGAGCAGTGCTTTCTCTTGGCTAAAATATTCAAGCTATTGGAGATCCGCCGCGATCAAATTGACAAACACGAAGTCAAGCCCCTCCCTTACAACAACGACTCGGAACCCAATGCCTGCCTCATGACCGACGGAGAGCCGTACGGGTTCCTCAATCGTCTCACCGCTTACCCTTCGCAGGGCACCCTTTTCGAGCTGACACCGGCCGAACTATCCAATCTGCAGCCGCGTATTCAACTGTATAAGGTGGGAAAGGGCCCCAAAGAAGAAGAAGTATCTCAACCGATTTATTTCGATGGGAGCGCAACGGCTGGCGATCTGGAAACGTTCCTCAAGAGTTCGGGCAAGCGCGGCTTTGGCGTCGGCATAAAGGACTTTACTTTTAGCTATGAAGGAAATAACCCCTTTGCCGTCAAAAAGAGCATTAAGGCCTCTTTGACTCTATTCGCCAATAGTTTCGACGAGATGATGAAAGACCGCGGCGGCTACCGCTATATCGATTTGGCACTTAAGACGGGAGGAGAGAAGCTATCGCAACGGGTTAAGGAAGAGGAATTGAGATTTGAGCAGAAATCCGTACTCCAATCAGTTGTTATTCCTGGCGATCAACAAATTGAAAACTTGGCATACCTGAATTATCGAGTAAAAGCTGTAGTAGGTTGGGCCAACCCCGTTAACCCAGGGAGTGTGTCCTCGCGCCTCGCCACGGCGATGAATGACTCTTGCGTTACACTAAACTTAGCCCCCACGATTCACGAATTTTCTTTTGACGACACAGGCCGCGTAACCCTCAAGATTCAGTATTGGGCGTACATAGAAGAAAGTTATGATGAGCCCCTCTTTAGTATTTTTAGTGATGAGACCTCCTTTAAGAACAAATTAGAAAGAAAAATAAAATTTTTATCCCTCGATGAAGATTGCAGTGCCGCTGCCATGGGAGAATTCAAAAAACAGAACATGAAGCAGATGGAAAAAGACAAGCGCGATTCCCTTCAATTTATTTTTAATGCCCTCTCCAGCGCAAGCAAGATTAGGTACCTATCGATGCCCCATTCCGAGTTAAAAGCTTTTAACTCGGAAGGTCCTTATTATGAAATGAAGAATAGCTCCAAACTTACAGTGGCAACCCTTAAAGGCACCCAAGCATCAAATCTATCCAGCAACATTGAAGAAGATATTAAAGATAACTCGGCCCAGCAGCAGAAAGATAAGCCGCCGGCCATTGAATATGTCAACACAAAGGTGGCGAATGCTAATAACGCTCAATTGGTTTTCTTTTATCTGAGCGATCTTATCGATGTTGTTATGGCGGGGATTGACAAGAAATTATCAAACGCCACCAAACTTCTGATGGAGATAAACGCGGCAGACACGAAAAACGTAATAAAGGACCATATCTTGACAGCGGAGTTTGACGCCTTGGTATCGGCATATGCATCGTGGAAGAAATATAGAGTTTTATTAGGGCCTGTCGAAATTGTAAGCCCTGAGAACCCCGAAGAAATAATATTTGCCAATTTGGGGGACCTCCCGATTTCATTGCGCTATTTTATGGAATGGCTAACGGCGAGAACTCTCAAAAAAGATGAGACGACCCTCCCCATAGCTGCGTTTCTTAACAGCCTGATGAACAACTTAGTGGGAACTTTTTTAAATGATGACACTTGTTTCAATGGAGATGTAAAGCAGAGTGTAAGAGTGTATCAGTCCGCCGTTAGCGGGTATAAACGTAAGAAAGAAGACCCAAGCGACCCGATTACCTATTATACCGAGATGTATCGAAAACATTATAAGACCAAGCATATATCACGACTTCCGCTGGACGGCGAAACCCTGGCGGCACTCCGACCCATTTTAAATATTTCGGGGGACAGGACTAGTCCCGTAGTTAATCCGGGGGTCGACACAGAACTCAATTATATGATATATTATGCTGGTCGCACACAACCCGTAGAACATCAAAATGGAGACTATAACCAAGATCAGCTTTTTGGGGTCCAGCATTATATTTTAGGGCGTGATCGAGGGCACATCAAGAACATTCAACTCAAAAGAACCGACGTTCCATACCTCGCTGAAACAAGATGGCAGCAACAGGGGTTCAAAGGTCTAGCCCAGTTGCGAGAAGTATATGATGTGAGTATTGATTGCTGGGCGAATGTAAATGCGTTCCCGGGCCTGTACATCTTTGTGGATCCTCGCGGCTTTGCTCCCAATATGGGGATCAATCTCCGAAAGGAAGGTTTTCAAGTCGACGATCTAACGGACTACGGAATCGGGGGATACTATATGATTATTCGCTCAGAGCATTCTTTTGGCCCAGGCCGAGCAGATACCAACATTACAGCTAAGTGGGTGGCAGAGTTGGGCCCAGGCGAAAAGGGTTCCGCATTATCAAAGCCCGGCAAACCCGACCCCAAAAAGTGCAGCATTACAGTGTCGGCACCAAAGAAAGGCGCCCCACCTGTCCCGCCCGACGCCCCGGTTGACGCGGGCATTGCGCGCAAGGCCGCCCGCGATAAGTATTTGGCTTCGCTTGAAGCTCAGTTGACTGAGGACCAGCAGGGCGGACGGCCAGACACGCAGCAGCCGAATGAGAGTTGGGAGTCCACGTGGGTATGAGTGATTGGTATGTAGGCAAGACGCCCGAGGACGGAGCCGAAAAAATCTTTTCAAAACGCCTTATTTATAAATATGACACAGCAAATCCAGATTATAAGAATTTAATGGACTTTAATTTTGCCGAGAAACATCTTTATGGGCGCGTTACCAAATTCCATTTTGTGCCGATGGTTCCCTATAGCACGATTGCCCCGCTGGAGAAATTCCACGCTACCATTAGCGATGGCGGCGCCCAATCGGCGCTTAACTTTGTGGTGGATGCATTCAACGCCCTTAATAACCAATTTACAAAGTGTATTATGAACGGCCAGATTAATCCAGCAGACCCCTTTCTTTCAAAACTTCGGATCTTTAAGTCATACCAAAACCCCACCCACCTGTATACGCAACATCTTCTTATATATAAAGCTACGTTAGCAAGTCTTTTAAATCAAGAGCGCGCCAATATTACTAATTTTGATCAGCTTATTTTAAAAGTGATGCCCATGTTGGAGAAAAGCGCACGCAAAAATCCGTTCACGATGCCGGCCTATGTTAAAAGCAATTTTTGTCCCATCAATGTGAGCGGCCTCGTAGTAGAAATCGCAGATATCGATCCCAACGATGACGTAGAAAAAATCGAAAAGTTTTATAACAGCTTAAACTGGGAATTTTATCTAAATGCATGCCGCAGTTATGGATTTATGGTAGATAAGATGATTCCATGGAGAATGGTGGCAGATATCGGCTCCCCACGCATGCTGGAATATGCGCGGGTTTACGGAATGACCTCGACGAACGAAGTGCTGAGAGGCGCTTACCAGAAAGTCCATCGCCTCTATTTTCAATCATTTAAAAATACATTCTACAACCTTTACCAGGAAGCGCGCCAAGATCACCTATATGAACCTGTCGATTGTGCCGAGATGCCGGGAGCTATCAAAATCGTCGTACCTCGCAAGTACACACCGACCGCCTTTTTTGAACAATATACGGACGAGTATTTTTTGCAGCTTTACTGCAAGATTCGCTTTTTTGAAGAAGAGTCCCAATTTACGGAATCAGAGCAAGCATACATTATTGATGACTGCGTGGAAATGGCCAGTTATGATTTTGGGAAGGCGCTTGACAGTTTTGAAAATATTTTGAACAAACCATTTGACTATCGCGGCTCATTAGGGTATATTAAAGACAAGCATGCAAAACAGCAGCGCTGAGGGCCGCAGTGTATTTTCAATCAGTAGATGATAAAGAGCAGTGTCTTGGGATCTATGTGGACGGAGCTTTGCACTTCGACGGGATCCCTTCGAATCTGCAAAGAACGTGGAAATACACAGGCTCCCTTAAAGATCCAGCTATTGAATATGCATGGTTGCGATGTGGGGGGCTTCCTTTGGGTGAGGCATGCCCCGAAGACTTGGTCCCCGAATGGGAAGCCGCCCGCCGAAAAATGCATGCATTTAAAAAGTCGTTTGAAATAGCCAAAATAGATTTTCGGGACCACTGCTTCTTTGATTTAGTTCCCTATGACTTCTTGACCCAATTTCTAGAAGTTAAAAACAAAATAACCGAACATGTGTTTGCAAACTTTGCGTCTCCGGAGAACTACGGCCACCTGGATCACATGCAAAAATTTCTGCACAAATTGAAATACCAGACGTTAAATGTAAATACGGATAATTGTAAAAATCTTTTTTATAGTTCTGGTACTCGCGCTTCTGTACAGAAATTAGTAAAAAGTACGGCTTATATTGATTATAATTTATTTGGAACCGTTACTGGCCGGCTGGCAACGAGTCCCCATTCCTTCCCTATTCTAACAATGAAGAAGGAGTTGCGCAAAATACTGAAGCCTCATCATGATTGGTTTCTTTCGTTAGATTATAATGGTGCCGAAATTCGCACCCTGCTGGCTCTCAGTGGCGAAGAACAACCCAAGAACGACATTCATCAATGGAACGTGGCGAACGTGTTCAAGAGATTAGAGATAGATCGCTCCGAAGCAAAGACGATATTTTTTGCGTGGCTTTATAACCCAGAGTCTACGGCTATTGTTACTCCTTATTATAATCGCCAAAAAGTACTTGACACTTGCTACGATGGTGGTTATATTAGTACTGTATTCGGCCGCCACATCAAAGTGGAGCCGCGCAAGGCATTCAACTACTTAATTCAAAGCACCACCGCCGACCTAGTTAACGAGCGCGCACTTGCGATAGACAGATTATTGGAAGGAAGGAAATCTTTTGTGTCACATATTGTACACGATGAAATAGTGATTGACTTTGCAGATGAAGACCGGGAAGCAGTAGAAGAGATTAAAAGAACTTTTGCCAACAATCGCCTAGGTACATTTATGGTTAATTTGAAGGTAGGAAAGAATTACTATGATTTAGAGGATCTATCCCTATGATCTCAATAATCGGCATTGGAAATGGCGCCTCAGCCATCGCTCGCAAATTCAAAGATATTTCTCAATATGATGTATACGAGTTAGGAAGTTCTCTTGAAGAGGACACCCCCCAGTCCTTTAAACTTAAGTCATTTTCCACTCCCGAAGAATATGACGAAAACACTCCAGACCTTAAGAAACTTTTCAAGAACCTTAAAGAGCATGTCCAGGTTTTTATAGTTGGGACTTCTTATAGCTCCAACTATTCATTGGGAATCCTTCAGCAGATAAAAAGCCATAAGATTGATATTTTTTACGTGAAGCCAGATATAGAGCTTGTGACGGGCGAGCGCAAGTTGATAGAAAATGTTACGTTCGGAGTACTCCAAGAGTATACTCGCTCAGGCGTTTTTAATTCTTTCACTGTTTTTTCTAATCTGGAGATTGAGAGAAGCATCGGAGATGTTCCCATCAAGGGCTATTATGATACGCTGAATGGGTCCATTTTTGCGGCCACTCATTATCTTAACTACTTCATGCATGCAGAGCCTGAAATCGGACAAGTGGCAAAGCCAGCAGAAATAAATCGCATTCGCTCCATTGGGATATTAAATGTGAAGAATTTAGAAGAAAAATGGTTTTTTGAGCTTGACGTACAGCGTGATCTGTGTTATTATTTATGTATAAATGAGGAAAGATTGGCCCAAGAAGGCCTCCTACACAGAAAGATAGTAGACGCTTTGAAGAAGAAGTCATCAAACGCATTTCGTAAACTTTCGTATGCTATCTACGAAACACCACACAATGATTTTGGGTATGTCGTGGCCCACACAAACGCGATACAAAGACAAAATAACTCTTGACATGTTCGAGCAAGAGTGTTACATTAGATACTAAGGAACGCTTGGTATACTTTACAAACAAACAAGGAGAAAAACTAATGTCAATCAATATGGACTTAATGAGAAAGAAGCTCTCTCAACTACGAGGTGAGTATGATAAGGAGCAATCGGCTTGGTTTAAGCCGGATGAGGGCGATCAAGATATCCGTATCGTTCCCTCTGCTGACGGAGATCCTCTAAAGGAAATGCACTTCCACTATAATGTGGGAGAGCACCGGGGAGGGATCGTTTGTCCCAAGCGCAACTATGGGGAAGATTGCCCCATCTGTGAATTTGCTTCCGCCTTATGGAAGGAAGGCACCAGTAATAACGACGAAGAGAGTAAGAAGCTTGCTAAGTCTTTGTTCGTTCGTGCACGCTATTTCTCTCCCGTGGTAGTACGCGGCCGAGAAGATGAAGGAGTCAAGATCTATGGCTACGGAAAGCGCGCATACGAAAATCTTCTAGGATATATTCTAGATCCTGATTATGGCGATATCACCGATCCTCTGGAGGGGACCGATATTGCCCTAACCTACACAAAGCCCACCACACCGGGGGCATACCCGCAGACAAACCTGAAAATGCGCCGTAATACTTCCCCGCTTTTGGAGGATAAGGAAGCTATCTCTGCCCTCCTTGATGGTATTCCTGTTCTTGGCTCTCTTTTTGAGCGCCATACTCCGGAGCAGATCGACGCTATTCTTGATGAACAGTTGTCGGGAAACGGAAGCGCTGAATCACGTTCGAAGGAAACCGCGAAATACGGAAATGCCAAGAGCGACGTGGACCGAGCGTTTGATGAGCTAATTGCGACTAAGTAAGGTTTGCGTGAGACCGCTGGCACCCCGGTCGGGAAAATAGGGTGCCGCACTTTTTAAGGAGGCAGAATGGCTAGAAAAGCCAAAGAACCCAAAGCTGGTCGTGTATCTATGCAAGACCTAATGACCCTAGTTAACAAGAAAGCCGGCCGAAATGTCGCGCATGATCTCACAGGCGAAAACCCGACAGAAGTGAAGGAATGGATCCCGACCGGCTCTCGCTGGTTAGACTCTATTGTCTGCAAGGGTAAGGTGGCCGGTATTCCTGTCGGAAAAGTCTCGGAACTTGCGGGCCTTGAGAGCACGGGCAAATCTTATATGGCAGCACAAGTGGCCGCAAACG
>Ga0209756_1000896_pt1 | contig 28496 bp, 57 predicted proteins | sample ETNvirenome_6_85_FD_184071 | JGI IMG/M metagenome (GOLD analysis project Ga0209756, IMG submission 184071) | Marine viral communities from the Pacific Ocean - ETNP_6_85 (SPAdes) (version 3) | ecosystem: Environmental > Aquatic > Marine > Oceanic | place: Pacific Ocean | collected 2013-06-19 | reverse complement strand
ACATGGATATAGACATGGAAATGGGCCCCGACGATGAAATGGACATCGAGGGCGATATCGAATTAGACACAGAAGAACCTGCGGAAGAAACCCTTGAAGAAATGATCAATGCCATCTTGGCAGAAGAAGACGGCGCAATGGCTGGCGACGAGAAGAAAACATCTGGAAGAAAGAGGGGTTCAAAAAGGGGTGATAAAGCCTATATTAACGAGGATGACGATACTACCGAGGAAAAAGAGGGCGAAGAGCCTAAAGATCTCACAAAATGGGCTGCATCAAAGCCGAAGACCGCTCAGGAAATACGTGACGACAAGCTGCGTCGACTACAAGCATTAGCAGCAGAGGAGGATACGCCCGAAGATATGCGCGCCAAAAAACCGCGACGCAAACCCCGCCGGAACCCGGCGTCACCGACCATTCCTGGTCGCAAGAACGAATCAGTTCAAATTCTTGACGACGAAAAGCTTATTCAAGAGGTTACAAAGAGAGTTAAAAAACGCCTTGCTAAATATGCAAGGGCCCAAAAACGCCAACGACGCCAACGACGATAGCATAATTTATAAAGCAATACCTCGGCAATGTGGAATGCATAGACCGGGGTATTTGTGCATTTGGAGTAGTAAATGTTAAATCTTATTATAGGAGCACTCCTGGGAATTCTATTATATAGATTCTTCAGTCGTCTCTATGGACCCTCTGTTCCTACTACACTGCTCAAAGTATCAGAATTTTATTGTTTGCAGCTTTTAATCTCAGCACATGATGATTTAGTCTTCCTAAAAGAAACGAAGGCAAAGACGATGAAAGACTTGAATTTAACAGAAAATCAAATAAAGATAGCAAAAAATATAGAAGAGGCTCGTATTAATAGGTGGAAGCACGACTCCATTCAACAACTCTTATTACGATATCCAGCCTCGTTTTTAACAACGGTGGAATACCATGATTGGAACTCTGCTATGAGCTACTTGGAAAAAATAATAAAAAGACTTGACAAACCTTCTTGAAACAGATATACTTATAATAGAAGGGGGAATTTGTAAATGAATGCTACAGCGTGGAAACACACTAAAGACATCGACGGAGTAATCTATACTATTCAAATCGATGGTATAAAGGGAAAGAGAAATGAAAGTAATCTTTTAAAGGAATTAAAAGATTGGAAGAGCTTCGGAGAAGGATATGACCCTACAAAAAAAGCCAGAACATTAATGTTTAAAAAGATATTTTCCAGCGACACAGATTGGAAAAAGTGGGCCCGAACATTTCCTTATATTTTAGTGGAGATTGGTTCTGTTAGTGGAAAACCCAAGCCCTATAAACTGGGGTTAGAGTATATTAAATCTAAAGAAAAGGGGAGCAAGAAAAATGTCAGAAAAAAACAAAGAGGAAGAAAAAGCACCAAGTGAGGATCTGAAACCTCCTGAGCCACGAGCTATTGGAATATTCAGCGATATTAATGAAAAGAAATCAGAAGATATAGTTTATGCCCTCAAGTTATATACCGCTGATTCCAAAGAAGATATAGATTTCTATATTTCAACTAGCGGGGGTTCTGCTGCTGATATGTTTGCCATCTATGATTTCATGCGGGAGACGCGGGAAAAATTAGATATTGTAACCCACGGATTGGGGAAGGTAATGTCGGCTGGTATTTTGCTGCTTGCGGCCGGAACAAAAGGGAAGAGAAAGGTAGGGAAGCATTGCAGAGTGATGATTCACACGGTTGTTGGTGCCAATGCTGGACCCTTTCATGAACTAGAAAATGAAATGTGCGAAATTCAACACATACAAAATATGTATATACAAGCCCTATGTTTAGAAACAAAACTTACAAAGAAGAAAATAAGAGCATTATTTGCAAAAAATGTAAATGTTTATCTGTCGGCAGAAGAAGCAGTTGAATATGGCATAGCCGACATTATTGTATAGAATAACAAGATATTGAGGACTAATTATTAGTATGAATAAACTAGAAAATTTAATTGAAAAACACTATAAAAGGAAGAAGGGGAGTCTTACATTTCGATCTCTTATTGAAATGGTAGAAGAGACTATGAAAAATCTGAGCCCCCTCTTCGAAGAGACACTGGCGGTCAGTTATGATGCTGCTGAGGGAGAAGTTCCCCCCGAATTAAAAAACGGAGTTAGGCTCCCCATATTTAAGATTACAGAATTATGGGGCAAAGTTGATAATAAGGACAGGGAGATTATTGAGCAATTCACCAAGAATTTGGGGGGTTCAACGGTAAAAGAAAAATTAACCAACCTTAACAAAATAATTCAATATGATCCAAAGGCAGATATTCCCAAAATTATATCTGCGATGGTAGTGGTGGAAACACTCAGGAGTATCATCATTGAGTATACCGAAGCCGTTGGTGGCTTTTTATTCGAGGGTTTTTTAGCTGGCATCTTTGGTGGTCAAAGTATTCAAATTGTGGATGTCACCGGAGATGAGGCCGCTGGCCAAGCTGGGAAACCCATTACCGATGTTGTTCTCAATGGCATTCATTATAGTTTAAAGTTGTTGTCACCGGGAACGACCATTGATGGCTCTTATAAAAATATTGTAGAGCACTTTGCCACCGTTTCTCCGCCGGAGATAACTTACTTAGTTGTACGCAAAGTGGGCAACGATGTTTTAGACTTCTATGAATTTACCATTACACAAGACAACTTTACAGATTATATCGGCTGGGCTGAGTATCATGACGTGAAAGAGGAGAAAGAAGAGATTGAGCATTCGAGTGATGAGATGATAGATCTTTTTAACCGCATTGGATCTTCGAAGGGAAAAGGTTACGCCGGCATTGTGAAGATTAGTGATAAAGACGGAGTGAATGTCAATCGAAGTATTAAATCTTTTAAAGACTCCCGTGCCCCCTTCACTGTTATTTATCGCGGAGAGGAAGCTATAAGTCAACTTAAAAGATATTCCGCCAGTGTCAATCACCTTTATGGCTCACCGGAGGTATACCAACAAGTTAAAGAAGCCCAGAATGGTCCGTTTGAGGAGTTTATTAACCTTTTAAGAACAACTCCCGGATATACCGGATCCCAACAGTTTCATATTTCTCCAAAATATGCCAAGTCTGTGTCTGAAAATGTGGGACAGTTAGATCTATCAGAAAATAATTTATTGGGTATCACGGAAAAGTATCTAGATAAACTGGCAGGAGAATTGATACCCATCTATTCCACACTTCACTCATTTAGTGAAAATATAAATCGTTATTTCCTGGGTGTCGATGAAAAGGACACAACTCGAAAAAAACGAGCACTTGCCGCAAGAGAAGATGCGTTTAGACTTCGTAAAAATGTGGACAATGTTGTTGAAAAAGAAACAGAAGAGAGGTAATAATTGACCAAACATTATGGTTCTGGCTCTGAGATGAGCCAAAAGATTCTGAAAGGAATTAATGTTTTAGCAGATAATGTAGCTTCCACCCTTGGACCAAGGGGGAGGAATGTTATTCTGCAAGAGAAAGGAAAGCGACCTATCATCACCAAGGACGGTGTGACAGTTGCAAACTTTGTGGATTTAGAGGATCCAATTGAGAATGCTGGTGTTCAGATTATTAAACAAGCGGCAGCACAAACAAATTTGGATGCCGGTGACGGCACAACAACTGCAACAGTTTTATCACGTGCCATTCTCAATAAGGCTCAAAAATATATTTCTGCGGGAGTTCCCCCTATTGAATTGCAGCGAGGGATCGAAAAGGCAGTTGCAGTTATTGTTGAAAACTTAAAAGAGATGTCGCAACCAATCGCATGCGAAGAAAACATTGCTCACATTGCAACCATTTCTGCAAATAATGATAAACATATCGGAAATTTGGTTGGCCGTGCGGTGAGTGCAGCGGGCAAGGACGGTGCTATTACAGTCGAGGAGGCACGCTCCCATCAAACCAGCCTAGACCTTGTAGAGGGCTTCAGGATGGACTCTGGTTATGCTGCAACGGCTTTCATTACCGATGAGAGACGACGCGCCGCAACTTACGATAACCCGCTTCTACTGGTAACAGATGAGAAGATCGAGCATGTTCAAGATATCATGGGCATCTTGGAATTGTCGGCCAGGGAGGCGCGCCCTCTGGTGTTTATCTCTACGGAGGTAGAGGGTCAAGCATTAGCCGCAATGATTATGAATGCGATTAAGGGTACATTAAAGATCGCAGCAGTCAAAGCACCACGATATGGCGAGGAAAGACAAAACATCCTAAAGGACTTAGCCATCTCCACTGGCGCAAACTTTATTAGCAGGTCGCAAGGAAGAAAACTTAGTGAAGTTAAGTTGACTGATTTTGGAACCGCCGCCAGAATTGATATTACTCGAAGTCAGACTACAATCGTCGGCGGCGATGGGAACCAAGACTTGATTGATGAGCAGGTCGAAGAACTCAAATCAGATCTGATCCACGAAGAAAACTTGCATGAGTGTGAGAAGATTCAAGACAGGATCGCCAGATTGTCAAGTGGGATCGCCATCATCCGAATCGGTGCAGCCACCGAGATTGAGATGATCGAGAAGAAACACAGAGTTGAGGATGCCCTAGAGGCTGTCCGATCGGCACAAATGGAAGGCATCATCGCGGGTGGAGGTGCGGCATTGATTCGAGCGACCACTAACCTAGAAGTTGATGTTGACAATGATGATCAACTGCTTGGTGTTGAAATTGTCAAAGAGGCAGTTAAGGCCCCCCTCAAACAGATGGCCCTGAATGCGGGTAAATCTCCAGACATTATTTGTGAACTAGTTTTAAAAGAAAAAGGTAATTGTGGTTATAATTTTATATCCGATAGCCTTGTTGATTTATTAGAGGCCGGCGTCATAGATCCTGTAAGAGTCACACGTACCGCACTCCAAAATGCAGCCTCAGTTGCGGGCACATTAATTACAACAAACTGTGCCATAATACAAAGTTAAAAACTATTTATGAGTGTTGGGATAAAACTTAAAGGAGGGCCTAAGTGACATGTCTGAAGATGAAGTTAGCAAGGTGGATATTATTGAATTGGACGGGAAACTATCAAGGATTGTCGATGGATTGGAGGGGCTAAGAACATGCCAGGACCGGATGTCAGATGATATTGCGAAGATTAAAGATGCAGTCTACAATCCTGACGAGGGATTGTACGCAAGACTCAGGAATCTTGAGCAGTGGAAAGAGACTTCTTCAAAAGTTACTTGGGTGATAATGACCAGTATTGTAGGTCTGGCATCTGCAACAGTTTGGCACACTTTTTTTAAATAAAAGGTTGACAATTATTTCATAACATGTTATAATTATAATTAGCGTGGAGTATAAATGCGTGTTAATATAAGTTACTCTGTGGAGCTATGTGAAGTCCCACGAGAGGTTGATAAATTACTTGAAGAGTGTGAGGTTCTTTTTAGACAAATGTGCGGAAAATTTGGGGGTGTTTGTAGCACTAGCCCACTTGAAACTATTGAAAATTTAAATGATATTCGTGAGCAGTTGAAGACAACCGATATTAGATTGTCGGAATGCACTCAAATTTTGGCGGGGTATGTGGATATTAAAGCCAAAATGCCTTTGTTATCCCCCCAAGAGCAGGAGCACCAACCGGAGGAGAAGCAAGGCGATGATGAAGAACTTTAAACAGGGGGAGTATGTTTATGTTCCCTCAAATGTGATGCTGTTTCGCATCGATATAGACCAAAAAAAAGACTTGACAAACTTTGAGGAGGCTAAATTAATGGAAAAACCACAGCACCTGATGTTTATTAACGAATGTAAAGTTGATAGTAACTGGGTTCAAGTTTTTTATAAAGGAGAACTTTGGACCGTTAAAAAAGAAAATATTTATGAAATAGAGGAAGAAGGATGAACGTAAAATTTATAGAAGTTTTTGGACATGGACACGGAAGTGCTTCAAAGAATTATTCTTTGAGAACAGTATATGTTAATCCAAACCATGTAGTTTGTTTGAGAGAGGATTCAGATACATCCAGGCTTTTAAGCGAGGGGCGCCTTCCCGATGAATTGGATTCTCGACAGACTTTTACTTGTATGTCGATCAACAAGGGAACTCATGGCCAGGATATTATTATAATTGGCCCTGTCGAGGAAATTCAGAAAAAACTACAATCCCACCGACAATTACTAAGGGGATAGTTATGGAAATTGCATGTAAATTTAAAGAGCTTAAAGAGCTTGAACCGTCCATTGTTCGAGAAAAAGATACGAGAACGAAGTGTGGTAGATATGAAGGGGGGAGTCTTAATATAAAGGGTTTTGGTCATGACAAGTGGGCGGTTGCTGCTTATATTATTCCCGACAAACCCCTTAAAAAATATGTTTCTAAAGGTCTGTCGGAGCAACAAATCGTCGAGGGATGCTTGAAGTATCTCAATAAGCCTCCCACCAAGAGATCCAAAAAGCTTAAATATGGAAAATTGGAATGTAGACATTTTATTTTTATGGAAGGAGCGATTAGTGTTTCTTTGATCGTTGACCAGAGAAATAATAAATATTTCTGGGGGCGCGGAAAAATTAACAAGCAACGAAAAATAAACTCATACAGGGGTCGACCGAGAAAAAAGAAATGATAACAGAAAAAATAGAACAAGACCTCTCTTGTGTGGAGGCTTATTTACTGGACTATCATAGTGTTGTTGTGGATTTCGATATATTAGGGCTGGATGAATATTGGGTTGAGGATAAGACAGTGACAATTAATAGCTCCCAAGATAAAAAACACCAGCTTTTTGTTTTGCTACATGAAACGGGCCATGTAATTTTGAGAGACAGAGAAAATTTCAATGAAGCATTCCCGGATGTCGAATACGAAAGAATAGAAACGCTAAAAGAAGAGGTAATGGCATGGGAAGAAGCCAGGAAGTTGGCAAAAAAATTAAATATTGAATTAGATGCTGACTGGATTTTAAATTATCGTAATTCTTTAAAAAGATATGCATCGTGGTCTATTAGGCTGGAGAGTTAATGACACCCAAATTTTATTTAGCGTGCCTCCTTATCTTGGCGGGACATGTTTTTGCTTGGTATGGAACTTACTCTCAATTTATCTGGGACTGGTGTAAAAACAATGTTCATCTGCTTCCTTTAATATTCGCCATTCCAACTGGCTATCTCTTTCTTTATGGAATGAGATTTGCCGTTCAAGAAATGGGAGAAGTCTGGGGTCCGCGATTGTTGGGCTTCGGGCTTTCTTATTTGGTCTTTCCTATCCTGACTTATTATTATTTTGGTGAGAGTATGTTTGCTCCTAAAACTTTAATTTGTATTGGTTTATCTTTTTCTATCGTAGGTATCCAGGTATTTTGGAAATAAGATGAACTAATTATAAGCTGGAAGGAACTTGATATGAAACTTTTAATTGAAAGCTGGCGGAAGTATCTTAATGAAGGTGACGTTGTTGATCTCTCTTCTCACCCTAAATATAAAGTTCACCAAACAAAGGCAGAGAAGATGATTGCCGCAGATGACTTGATCGAATGGGGCGCCAAATATTTAAACAGCACCAGATATGATGTCACCGAGAAACACAAAGAGTTAGCTAAATTCGCTGAGAAGGCCGAAGAGTTAGGTTTAAATTTGGGCAATGAGGAACTTCAAGATTTTATAGACGACTCATATATAGCACATGCCGCATACAAAGCCGAGCCTGAAAAAAAGCCATGGTGGAAATTTTGGGGTGATGAAAAATGAACTTAGATCAAATTATAGATGAACAATTGGAGGTTCTCCAAGAGGAGAAATATAAGTTAAGAATATTCCAGGTTGAGGTTCTGCTAAGAATTGAATCTGAGTTCGGAGTCGAAGAAACATTGCAAGATATTCGCTCTATTTCCGGGGTGACCGTTGTAACTGCTTTGGATTCGCTATTTAGAAAAAACACTGGTTCCTATTTGAGTCACATTCGGATAAAGTTTCATCCCCACAAAGATTCAACGACCGCAAAAACTTATATAAAAGATTTCTTGCTTCCTTCTTTAAGGAGCGGCGAAATCCCTGGTTGTAAAATAATTAGAGTTGTCTCATCTCCGGAACAAATTGGGTGATTAAAGTGAAAATAATTTCGCCTCAACAACCGCGCCGCGATACTAAACGGGTCGCGAAGGTGGTGATCGTGAATGACAGGGGTGAAATCTTATTGTTGCTCCGAAAAAAAGACCAGCCCTTTCCGATGAAGTGGGATCTTCCTGGCGGCCACCTTAAAGAGGGGGAGACTTGGGAGGAGGGAGCGCAGCGTGAGGCCAAAGAAGAAACAAACCTTGACATCGGAAAAATGAAAATGATTTCCGATAAGGGAAAAAATAAATATTTCAAAACAGCAGACTGGGGTGGTGAATTATTCAGTTCCAAAGAATTACCAGAACACGATGACTTTGTGTGGAGGGATCCAAATAGGCTCAAAGACTTGGATATCGGCCAACTCTATTTAGACGTTATAAGGAGTGCATTCAAATGAAGTGGATGATAATAATTTTGTTGCTCGGTGGGTGTCTCAAAAAAAAGAAAGAAGTTGAACCGACTCCCATTCCGAGAGAAAAGATCTTGACGGAAGAAGATCTTGAGCGGCTGCCCGAAACAAGATGGCCCGAAGAAAAAAGACCAGATGAAGGTTCATAAATTTTAAAATAGTTCTTCTTTTAGTCATTCCTTTGATAGTTACTAATAGAGGTGATAATTAGGAAGGAACTAAATTAATGAAAATCGCAAGGAAGGTGTTAAGAAGCTTATTTGTTTTAATGTGCTTTATGTTAATTGTAACAACTCCCGGCTGCACAAAGATCGGGTCCTCTTTCTCTGATCTTGAAAAAAGTATCAAAGATGCACAGCAGGGACAGGAGTGTTGTTATTTAGAATATGGTGTGAAAGAAAAGATAAGGGGTCGCGCCAATAAGGTGTCGAGAGAGTCCACCGTAAAAGTGGTGGTTCAAACGGAAAGAGGCAGCTATCGTGGAACCGGTAGCTATTTTGTTTACAAGGGTCATCATATTGTGATCACTGCTGGACATCTTTTCGCAGAAGGGCTTCCAACTGTTTTGGATTCGGAAGCTCTCATAACAGCACCTACTGAAAAAGTAGTTGGGACGCTAGCTTATTTCGATCCCTATACTGATATAGCAGTCTTTAGGGTTGCCCCCCTGGAAAGCCGCAAACCGGCTAAGTTTGTACGCACGCCAAACTATGTGGTGGGGGATCCGGTGGTGTACTCAGGGTTTCCAGGCTCAAACAATTTGCTCACTCTTAATGGTGAGATAGCTGGAGATGGTTACGGAACCGATCTCGCCATTCAGTCATTTGCCTGGGGCGGCTCGTCTGGATCGGGTGTCTTTGATGCCAAGGGTCATTTCGTTGGTGTGGTAGTCTCTATTATGGTGGGTCGAAGCCTGTTCGGATATCCAGAAAAAATTGGTTCAATTGTGTATGTGGCACCAGCCAATTTAATAGATATGGTTTATTTGAGACAAAATTTAGATAAATTGGAGGCGACAATGAATGACGGTTTTTAGAAATGTTTTGTTAATAGTTTTCTCGGTTCTTTTGATGAGTTGTGATAATGGAATCGATTATGTCGTCCACGGCGGAGAAGGAGAGGTAGAGACAGAAACAATTATCAAATATATTGTCACGGAACCAGAGGCAGATATTTGGATTGATTCATTCATACAGATTGAGGCATATGAGGCGATAGATATTGTATGGGTCATCGATGGTTCCTGCTCGATGATGTCACACCAGACTCGATTACTCGCCGGAATCGAACACATGATGAACAATCTCCCCCCCGATGTAAATTGGAGGCTCAAAATGATAACCGCCGGTGACGGTTCCTACGTTACACAGCCTACAACTTTTCCACTGACAAGGGGTGATGACATTGCAGATGCCATGAATATGTATAATCAGTTGCCCAATGACGGACAAGAGAAGGGTTTCGATGCTATAAAGAATTATGTAACACTTGATGTATATGCTAAAACTTGGATGCGCAGCGATGCCGCACTATTAGTGGTCTTCGTCACTGATGAGAGAGAGCAAAGCCCTATGACAACAACAGACTTTATTAACTGGTATGCTTGGCTCAGGCCATCTGTTTATTTGTCATTTATCGGAAATGTGGACACGGAAGATTCGATTTGTCCTTACAAAACAAATTATTCCACCATTGGAAGAAAATATATGGATGCGGTAAGCCACTTTTCAGGTACTATAATTGATATCTGTGAGACTGATTGGTCAGCCGGTGTCGATGACGCAACTCAAAACATTGAGCCGATTGTGGAGTGGGAACTGACCCATGTGCCCTATGTTGATACACTGGTGGTCTTTGAAGATAATGCCCCGATGGACAGTAGCAAGTGGACATACAGTGCGGTGGACAATATGATTGAGTTTTCGACAACTCCACCAGAAAATTCTTTGATAGAAATTGGGTATGCTATCAAATTTTATAAATTAAACCCTTAACAGACTAATTATAGTTGAGGTACAAAACAAATGTTATTCAAGATGATAGATACTATTTTGCGGTTGGTGGGGTATACACGCACGAGCGAGGTTAATCTTTTAAAGTTTCAGAAGAGGGTCCTGGAAGAGCAGGTTGCTTTATTGAACGAAGAGATCAAAGCCGTTAATGACGAGAATGGATCTCTTTGGGACATGATAGATGAACTACAAGGATCCAGCAAGGTGGGCAAAGATACCGCCACCCAACTTCTAGAATCTCTCAAAGATGCTCTTGCAAATGAAATGTTAAAAGATTTCAAAGCCGTTGGCGAAGCATAGGAGCACAAACTAGTGAGTGATTCTATTGAGGAAGAAATAGGGGCTTCCGGCGCCGAGGACTTGAAGCCCAAGCCTCCTGCCAAGCTGGCGCCGCGCGGAATAAGAACTTTCACGGTTTGTCGGCAGCACGATGAAACGGGAGTATCTGGTGAGGGAGTGGTCATCGAAGGCGTCGTTCTGGGAACTGGTCAGTGTATCGTTCATTGGCTTTATCCTACACCCCGAGGTGGTATAGCGATTTTTGATTCAATGAGCGACTTCATTAAAGTACACATTGGACCGCATCCGAGCAATAAAACAATAATAACTTATCAAGACGGGGAGCAAGATCTTTATGGAAACTAGTTATAATGAGGGGCGATTATGTATTTAGAAGAGTGGGAAGAATTTAAAAGTATTTTAAAGGAGGTTGAGCCTTATCAGGAAAAGGTCCGCAATATAATAAATCCGGCCTTCAAAGAGGACACAATGTTGAATGGCGGAATTCCAAACACAGCGCCGTATACTAACAAAATTTCTGCTAAAAGTGGCAAATCAGGTCTTGGACCGATGGAGGAGGAAGTTAATCTTATTCCTGAAATTAAAGAAGATCTAAATCGTGATATTTGGAATGATGATAATAGATTAAAGCCCGAGATTGCTGACAAATTAGTAAGAATTGCCGAAGACTTTTATAAAAAACTAGAATTACCGGCACCCATTTTAAACATAACCTTAACTGGTTCTATGGCAAATTATAATTGGACTGACAAATCAGACCTAGATGTTCATATTGTTATTGACTACTCGGCGGTGGATGAAGACATCGAGCTTGTCAGAAAGTATTTGATGGAAGCAAAAATCAATTGGAATAGGAGTCATGAAATAATGATTAAGGGCCACGAGGTGGAAATATATGTTCAAAACATAGGCGAACCTCATCACTCAACGGGTGTTTATTCTATTTTAGACGAGGAGTGGGTAATTGAACCATTGCCAGTTGATTTTGAGGTTAGTGAAGATGCAGTTAGGCAAAAGACCGATGGCCTTAGAGAAACAATCAAGATGATCGAGAAACTTCAAAAAGAAGGAAAGCATGAAGAGGCATATGGAGATTCTGATAGATTAAAAGAGAAACTAAGAAAATTCAGGCAGGGTGGTCTTGAGAGCGGGGGCGAATTTTCAGTTGAAAATTTAGTTTTTAAGGCCCTGAGAAATGGAGGCGAGCTTGAAACTTTATCGAATTTAAAGCGCGAATCCTATGATGCCATTATGTCTATAAGAGAGGCCAAAGGGAAAAAATAATGAATGTCGGATCCATCTTTCAAGTGCGGAGATATTGTAAGATGGAAGCCGATCTTAGATGATGTTGAATACTATTATGGATTGGTTTTAGAGAGCGAGACAACTGATGAATATGGGTATATGGAATATCCCTTCTTTTCCTATGATGATATGTTCGATATGGGTTACACAACTTTCTGCACCAGGAGAATAGTTGTCTTTTCATTTCACGAACAAAAAGTAACCACCATATATCAAAGCACATTTGACGTCCCCTCCTTCCCCGAGATGGTTCACGTTTATAAGATTCCTGAAAGTGAAGATCGGTAATAAATCATACAGAAAATGACTTGACAAGGCGCCTCGCATGGTGTATAATAATATTATAAACTTGGAGCTTTCAATGTCACAAATTAACCTTCAACCCTCAGAACTCGAAATAAAACACGAGTTCGGTATCCTTATGCAGAGGTTGCAGGAAAAAATTAATATATCCCACAGTAAAAATAGGAATTATGGCCTTTCTCCCGAATTGACCTTTAAAAAAGGCCGAGTATATTGGAAATTGATAAAGGAGCAGCGCTATGAGAATCAAGCTCAGAACAGTAAAACTGTATATGCTTTTATCCGTCGAAAAGATGGCGCAATTTTACGAGCCGCAACGTGGAAACAACCCGAAACTCGTACTAAAAACCCAATTAAGGGATATATAACTGATGAATGGTCCGCCGATTATTTTACGGCATACGGAGTCGCCTATGAACCTCAAGATTGAAACACAACGATTGATAGTGCAGCTTCTAAATGAAGAATTGCGACGGGCAAATCGTCTTGCCACGAGGCTTTATCATAAAGAGATCGAGGACGCCAAAGCTAACTTTATTAAATTCACTAACTTTCCAAAATAATCCTCTTGAGGTATTCGAATATGATGAAGCCAGGACAAATCATCTCGCATTGTTGCAGGTTCCCGCCAGAGGAAGAAGAAGAACTCGATCGCCATTTAATTTTATCTATGGATGGTGCTTATATGGAAACTTATCTTTTGTTTACTCATATTCAAGACTGCACTGGGTCAGCGGTCTACGGACCCGGCGCCATTAACCAGATACTTATTTCAACTATCGACTCCGAAGAAGAGACAACGAACAATTTTTATTGGAAAATAATCTCTTGACATTTTCTTTACAACTTAGTTGTTGACATGAGGCTCTTTATCCTGTATAATATGGGTATAGAAAACGGAGAAACCAAATTGTTTAGAAACTGGATAATTCAGAGCGGCGATAATGTAATCATTGATGAGTGGTGTTCATGCTGCACCCCGGAAGAAGAAGAGTGCAGCCCTCGTTTCTTCGTTATCGACGACCCGAATAACACCGTGCATTCGCCCGGCGACCTCTATATTCGCTGCACGTGTTATGCTTCGGGCGATTCAGATTATGCAGTTGGTGAAACTTATCTAAAAAGAACCGTGGATCTAAAGGTATTATAGTGCAGTTTAAGCCTGGACAAATGTTAAAAATTGTCGGTGCCGAAGGATCGGGTGAGTGGGGTGTGTTCATAGTGTTGGAAAATATGCCTGATAATGGAATTAAACTTTGGACCGTTTCTGCGCCCGAAGCATGGTCAAACACCCTTTCAAGACAGACATTTATTTTCGAACCCCAACTATGGCTCGATCGACATGGCGGTGAATACATTGAAATATTAAGTGAAGAGACGGCATCACTCAATGAAGCCCCCAAGGGAAAACAACGAAATGAAGTTTAAAGTAGGAGATTTAGTAAAGCATAAAGTTGCCGGTTGGATCGGTCATATTTTGGATATGACCGAGAGGGATATTACCATCCGAGTTATGTACGAACCAAGGGGAACAATCTGGCCAGTGATTTTATTGTTCCCTTCACAACTGGAATTGCTGGAAAAAGTATTATGAAAAGACATTACAAACCAATCAAACATGAAGGAAAACATGATCAAAACTTGTAAACATTGTGGAATTGAATTTAACTTATACTCACGTCAGAAAAAACTGGTCGGAGGTTATATAAATGAGTGTCCAGACTGCGTTGAGGAATTGGGTGGTGACCAGTCAGAGCCTAGACATTTCGGTGTCACTGGTTCCTGTGGCTCTGTGAATATCCGACGATTCGATAGTGAGGAAGATAGAAAACAATTTCAAAAAGATTATGAATCTACCCAAACAATTAAGGATTTCTTATAATGTCGATGCTCGAAGAACTTCAGGGCTACCCTCTCCCAGATCCCTCTTTCCAATGGAGGGACGAGGCAGAAATTTATACTTTGGAGCAGTCTAATTCGTCTTGGGTTTTGTACTGCGACGGCATGTCAGTTCGCGATAACTTTGGATATCCCATCATTTTCGAGACAAGCTGGGATGCAAAAAAGTATGCGAAGGAGATTTTAGGACACGAAGATGTGGTCTTGACATTCTCTTGACAACTTTTCTCTTGACCTGACCTAAAATATCGTGTATAATATAGATACATTTCAACCAAAGGAGCATTTTCAAATGCCTTATCGTGACGAACCATCCCTTAAAGACCTTTACACTATTTCTTCTGAGGAATACTACGAAGAAAACTATGATTTTGGCGGGTCATATGATCCAATGCCTCTCGATATGGAGGAAGAATGCCCACAATGGATGCAGGAGCAAATTGATGAAGAAATCCCCTTTTAAAAATGGAGATACTGTTACTCTGACCTTTCGTAGAAAGGACAGAAAGGCATCGTCACGCACTCGCAATAGAATAAGGGAACACGGGCCGGAATTCGTGGTGAGACAATCACCACGGGCCTTTAGGGGTGCGGGAGAGCTTGAAAATCGCCTGTGTGTTATGTTAGAGCCGGTCCCAAATCCAAACGAGTGGGCCGGTTGGTTGCCCGTTGACGAAATAGAGATTATAAATGTCGTTTAAATTTAAAACAGGACAAATCATTGACGTGGAAAAACGCTCGCTGCTCGGCCGTCGTGTGTATCGGTATATCATTCTAGGCCCAGGCGAGAACCGGGGTTTCTCCTTAGTTTATTGCTTGCACTCACCGCGAGATCATGATGTAGGGCAAACCTTCTCTATGAATAATTTTGTTCTAAACGCCGCAGGAGTCGCTGTTGATGGAATTTGAAGTTGGCCAAGCCGTTGAGGAATTTTATTCCGATAGTCATAGGTGGGTTTCCACCTACCTTATCCTTCAAGTGGATTATGTGGGAAGGGTAGTCGAGGCGCTGTGCCTGGGAGAATCGGAAGATCACGGCTACGTTGGCGGATATATTGTGAAATTCCCCTTTACTGTTTTCACGGATCCGCCCGAGAGTTATTGGAAAGTAAATGAAAAATCAGTTTAAACCTGGACAAATCATTAACGAGTATTGTGTATGGAAAACTGACAGATTGTTTTCGTCTTATTTAATAATTGATGAAGGCGGTTATCAAAATATGCACTGGAAATGTTTGTGTATATACAACGACTGTGCTGATATCAGGGAAAAACCAGGAGAAACGCGCTTTATCAAAAAAGAGTGGCTGGCAAATCAGTCCAGCGCGAAGCAGCGCAACTGGCCATCTTTCTGGAAAATTGAAAATGAAGTTTGAAGCAGGACAAATCGTCAAGTATGAACTGGAAAAGGAGGCTTGGATATTTATTGTTGTGGATATTCATCCCAACCTGGCGATGGCGCCTGGCCCCTATTATTCACTTTATTGCTTCAAATCACCTGATAATCAAATACAACGCGGCGATTTACACAAAACAATTACCATGTCAGAGGTACTACTAAGTGCAATTTGAAACAGGACAAATCGTTGTGCAATCTATGAATGGCATCCAGGGAATTGTTTTGGAACACAAGACTACACCTCACAATTCGTATTACAATAAGGTAATTATCTACTGTACTTTCGCTCCTCACAATTCATCATTGGTTGGACAAGCCCTGGAGCTTAGCGCCAGTGGGCTAAAGGTTAAAGATGAAAAATCAGTTTAAACCTGGGGATTTGATTGGGAGCGCCCCAAATGGATACCATCCCGATGAGCCACTGCCTCAACAACTCATGGCGAGTGGCGATTTCCGAGGTATAATCTTGGATATCAATAGTATCGGAAACGGCGGCTTTCGTCAGTGGTGCATAACGCTGCTTATCACGCTGAATCTAAATTACAATGAGTATTTTCAGAAAGAATACCCCGTTAATACAGTTAAAACCTTAACAATCAACGACCTTTCAAAATGGAGAAAGATAATAAATGTTTGAAGCAATTTACATCAACCGAGATCAGGCTTTTGAATTCGATAATGGGCAGGATCTCTATTTTGGTCCGGTTGGAACTTGGTTTTCAGTCCGCGCCGATGCTCTCCTGAGATCCCGTCCTGGCGGATACGACAAGACTCACACTGAAATACTAAAATCATATGGTACAGAAAATATCCTGCTTGTACGCACACAATCCTGCGGTCCAGGCTGGTATCAAATTCACCCGAACGAAAGATAAGTTATAAACTATTTATAAAGTTGTTGACATTCTCTTGACAACTTTTTTATTGACTTCAACTGAAAAATCCTGTATAATGTATATACATTCAACGGAGATCCTCTCACATGCCCGCACAACTTGAACGAATTGAAAAACTCCTCGAAAATCAGGACTTGTCAGCTTCTAACCGCTCTTTCGCGGAGTCGTTGAAGAATAGCCACAAAAAGTGGAAATCTCTCACTTTTGCTCAGTGGTCTGCATTCGAGAGGATGGAAGCCCGCTATGACCCTGCCGTCATTAACGCTCGAAAAGAGTGGACCAATGCCTGGAATAACGAAAAGGCTAAGAACCTTCGCATTGCTGCTGAGTATTACCTTCAAAATCCGCCTTATTTCGGTGACATCGCCGCGAAGATTGTTTCGGACGAAACTTATGTTCCGTCTGCTAAGCTTTATCGCAAGATGGTCGAAAACAAGTACGTTCAAAAGGTGCTTACAACCCGTGCTTCCGAGCCTGCCTTTGAAGTCGGCTCGCTGGTAAAGGTTCGCAAAACCAGTAGAAATCACCGTCTGAGAGATCGGATCGCTATGGTTGTCGATAATAACGGAGTAGTCAAGACATCAGCTAAGGGAGGAAAAACCTACACTATCCTTCCTTTCGGTGAAGCGAACACGATCCAGATCGAAGAACGTTGGCTCAAAAGACACCGAGGATAAAGATGTTTGAACCTGTACAATTGAAGGCCGGGGATGTTATCTCTCAAGTCCACGGCGAAAAGGAAGTTTTAAGGGTAGCTTTAACGAAGGCCGACGAGGAGATTTTGGAGGGTTACATTTTGCTCAGCGATTACGAAACCTGGGGGCAGGAAAACATAGGGGAAACCTTCCGAATGACGACGGATTATTTTTCAGCATGGTCGAATAATAAAACTGCCTTTGTTTATTGGAGGGTAGTGTGAAAACACAGATTTAAACTTGAATATGGCCAAGTGGGGCCAATTAACAAAAAACCCAGCCCGTTGCTGTATAGGGCTGGCTCTCGATTCTAAGGGTTGAAGGTTGCTTATCGTGGATGCGATACATAAAGGGCTTTCTATCTCCATTATCAGGGGCGCACATGAAGTAAAGTGCGAACAACAATTTATGCAGATAGGAAGTCGGCTATCCGAGAAAAACGACACCGGCCCCACTTGGTCATCATCTATTTACCAGTTTGAAACTTTATAAAATCTCTTGACATTTTCTTTACAATTTAGTTATTGACTTGAGCCGAAATATCCTGTATAATATAGGTACAAATTAGGAGTTCCCAGTATGTCCATTCGCCGTCCAAATTCTGCCCACAAAAGAACCGTCCGTTGCTCATTTTGCTATGAGAGGGGACATAACAAGTCATCCTGTCCAAAATACGCCGCGAAAATAGAGGATTTTCGTACTAAATACGGTGATGACCATTATGATGTCCGCCGCTTTGACGCGAAGAAGGCCAGAAGAAGCGCGAAGGCCAAGGATCGCAAGTGCTCATATTGCGACGGGAAAGGCCACAATCGCGCGACCTGTCCTGAACTACTCAGCCACATTCGCGAAAGTCAGGCTAAAACCGCCTCTTTCCGCAAGTCGATGCTCGCGCGAATGAAGGCGCTGGGAATTGGTGTTGGGACTGTTTTGTCAACGGATAGGTTTCGCGCGCGCACAATCGTTGGTGATTATGATAGTGAGACGTATCGCATTCCTCATGTTATTACACTTATAAACTGGGATAATATCAATCACTTTAATCGACAATATTCTTATTTTAATGGCGATGCGCCGTGGGTTTCCAAGCCTTTATGCGAGATCTCGGCACGTTGGAATAGTGAACCGGGTTGGCCCTGGGACGCCGAAATTGTGAAGTTACTTATGGGAGAAGCAAATGCGACAGAATGGATTGAAGGTACCCACTGGCGATTCGATCAAAGGATGCAATATTTTTGTGATGTAGAATGCCCGGTACCAACTCCAAGCCCGCCCGCCAAGTGGCTTCTCGGGGGAGATCTAAAGTATTGGAAAGGGATTTATAAGAAAACAAAATCCTATTCAGGGGCTTTGTAAGCCTCTTTTCACCCTTGACATTCTCTTGACAACTTTCTTATTGACCTAAGCCAAAATATCGTGTATAATGTATATACAAAACACGGAGAACTCAATGACAACCGATGCAGAAAATAACAGACCAAACCGAGAACGACTTGCCCGTGAGGTAGCCGAGACTTTAACAATGGATGACCTTGTGTCATTCGTGGTTAACTCATTGGAGATTAATTATATTGAATCCGATGACGATTTCCAAGAGGATTGGCTGACTTATATGGATAAATAATCTCTTGACATTCTCTTGACAACTTTCTTATTGACCTAAGCCAAAATATCGTGTATAATGTATACATAACTTGAACCTCTTCCCTACTTATCACTGGAGCCTAAAATGTCCGTCGCCATCACATTCTCAAACCTCTCTTCAATGATCCCGGCCCTTTTATCGGGTGACGAAAACAACCTTTATTCCGTTCTTATCCGTGGTCGCCATGGTATCGGCAAATCGTGGATTGCATACCAGACCGCCGCAGGCCTGGCATGGGATAAGAAGGCCAAAACTACGCGCCCGATTAAGAAGGGCGAAACTCCTCTTCCGGTAGAAGAGCAACGCGCATCACAGATGACTGAGGGCGATCTGCTGGGTTTGCCGAGTCCAGAGATGGTTAAGATCAATGGCGAGCTTGCGGCCAACCTGCGCCCATTTGCTTGGCTTATAAGGGCATGCACGGAGCCGGTTGTGCTTTTCCTCGATGAGATCGATCGAGGCACCACCGAGGTACGTCAGGGATTTTTCCAGCTTGGCGATAGCCGTCAAATCAACGGCTGGAAATTGCACCCTGGAACCGTTGTTTTCGGTGCAGTCAACGGCGGCGTTCACGCAGCCCAGTATCAGGTCGCCGATATGGATCCCGCAGAACTTGATCGCTGGGTTACTTTCGATGTCGAACCTTCTATTGAAGATTGGCTTAACTGGGGCAAAACCGAGGTTCATCCTATCGTATGGGACTTTATTAATCAGAATCACGATCATCTGGAGCACAAAGGCGAATTTGAGCCGGGTACCGTATACCCATCACGCCGATCGTGGCACCGCTTGAGTAACACACTCGCTAAGGTCGATATGCTCGACGACGAAAACGCCGATTTAGGCTTACTTTTCAACCTGAGTCATGGATTTGTCGGCTTTGAAGCTGCGGTTTGCTTCCGCGACTTCGTTGAGAATTTCGAGCGCCAAGTAACCGTTGAGGATATCTTAGATGATGGCAAGATCGAGAAAACCAAAGATTTTGGCCTAGTTGATCATGTCGCTTTAATTGAGAAAATGGCAGCACGCGCCGTATTCGCTGCTAAAATTGAGGATCCCCGAATGATCAATTTGGTCGCCTACTTTGATGCACTCCCGGCTGAGGCTCGAATGAAGTTATTCACAACTTTAACTGAGGACAATAACCAGATCTCAGCGGACAACGGCTCCACATTCCACAGAGAATTAGCTAGACAGGGCAAAGTTGGAGCATTTATTAAGCTTCTCGGTGGGAAGTAAAACACAGGTTGAAGGGGGCTTTTTCGCCCCCTTCGGCCTCTTGACATTCTTTTGACAATTGTTTTATAGACAAATGCACTAAGATCGTGTATAATATATATATAAATCGGAGCTTCCTACATGACAACTATCGCCACAAAACCCGCTACTGAGGTTCTGCCTTTTAATCTCGATGAACATATTGTTGATCTTTTGAGGGATGAACCCTTTTTTGCCGCCTTATCCCGTCGTATGGATAAGGTACCTTCAACCCGGATCCCTACCGCCGGCGTGTGCTTAAATGAGGACCGATGCCGGTTTGAACTGGTTTATAACCCGATCTTCATGGGATCGATCCTTGCACGCGATAGGAAATTCGTTAAGGGTATTTTGCTCCATGAATTTTATCACATTGTGCTTTTGCATGTCACTACTCGCTTGCCAGATGGTAAAATGTCTAAAAAGTGGAATATTGCAACCGATTTAGCGATTAATAGCGATCTTTCAATCTTTGATCACGCCGAGACACCTACAGGCTGGAAAATGGTTAGTACAATATTGCCCGAAGAAGCACTGTTTCCGACCGTAGGCCCATTTGCAGAGTTTCCACCGGGATTATCGGCCGAGGAGTATCTTGAAATGCTGCCCGAGGGCGACGACGAAGGCGACGAAGGCGGCGAAGGCGGCGAAGGCGAAGGCGAAGGCTCCGGCGCTGGGAAGGGAAAAGGGCAGAAAGAAAGTGATGAATCTGACGAAGGTGAGGAGGGAAGTGAGGGATCTGGCGATAGTGACGGTCCCTCCTCACCTTCCGAGGGTCACGGTGACCATTCCAATTGGGGCGACTCTGACGGTACAGATGAAAAACGTAAGATTGCGGAAGAGCGCCTAAAGGAAAATATTAAAGAGTCTTTCGTTGAGTCACAATCTAAGGGGTTCGGATCTGTATCGGCTGGCATGCGCCGACAAATTAAAGAAGCGATCACACCTAAAGTCAATTGGCGTTCTATCCTTCGCTCATTCGTCAAGGCTTCTCAAAGAGCGGATAGAACCTCGACAATTAAGAAATTAAATCGCCGTTATGCCTATATCCATCCGGGCCGCAAAGCAAAGCGCCAAGCGAAAATAGCGGTTTCAATTGATCAATCGGGCAGTGTGTCCGATCAAATGCTTGTCGCATTTTACGCCGAGCTTGAAAAGCTTTCTCAGCTTGCTGAATTCACGGTAATCCCCTTTGATACCGAGGTTGCAGAGGATCATGTTCATGTCTGGAAAAAAGGCGAGCGTCATGAGAAGGCCCGCTATAAATACGGTGGAACCTGCTTTAATTGCTGCACCAAATGGGTCAACGAACGACAGTTCGATGGTCACATTGTCCTGACTGATATGGAGGCTCCTAAGCCGGTTCCGAGCAAGTCTCAGCGTATGTGGATGACAACCAAGCGATGCGCCGAGCACCCTTATTTCAAAACCAACGAAAGAGTGATCGCAATCGATGATTAAAGAGTTTAAAACCGAGGAATTGAAGGTAGGTGATATAATATCCCTTCGCGCGGGTTTACAGCCCGCTCCTCTTGATCATTTTACAGAATGGTCCAGGCTGGCAATCTTTGAGATTACCAATAGGTTAATTAGAACCGTTATTTTGCTTGATAGGACTGATGGCTTCGCGCCCGGAACCCTTTACAATTTCCAGATAATCGACTTAGAACGGGCCTTAGAGACAGGCGCCCGTTGGAGGCTTTTAAAGTGATGTTTCGCGCATTGTCGCCCTATCTACTACAGGATGGAGCACAAATTCAAAAGGGGCGACCTAATACAATATATCAGGACCGAAGCACTTTATCTGCTATTGGAGCAAGTGGAACTCACAAAGCTTACCACCAAATATAAGAGGAAGGGAGTCGGTTTTCGCGTGATGGTGATTTATTCAGGTAGAAGCTACACAAAGCAGAGTACAATAACAACAATTTTTATTCCTTTCACTGCACCCTATTATGTAGTTTTAAGCTCGGCTCTCGGCGCCACCCAGGAAAACCGGGCTTGAACGCCGATTTTCATTCGCCAAATTTTTTTAATCCACTAGAGACAACGATATGTTAGATTTAAAGCCAGGAATGTTAATTGAAGTCATAAGTCCGGTCCTTACCGAGGACAACCGCATATGGCACCTCCTCATATTGGAGGAAGAACCCGCACATTGGGTGACTCGCATGGTTTATAATAATACGAAAAAGCCGAAAGATTACTTTCGCATCGAGAAATTATATTTAGAAAACAGATCGAGAGCGAATCAACTTAGAATCCTATCCGAAATTTAATAAATGACAATGAAAGATATATTTTTCGATACCCCAGAGGCCAAAAGTGAATCCTCACATATATGAATATATTTTTAGTCCTGGCGATATTGTAGCTGAAAGCTGGACTTTGCCCGAGAGTGGCAATATAAAAAGAGAAGAGGTTCTCCGCGTGCTTATCATTGATAAGCGAGATAGATGGTGCGATATGAACGATATCTATTATGTAGAATACCAAACAAGGGTAGTTTTTGCGCATCCCGATCGGCTTCCGCTCCATCCAGAAGGAAGGGACTTTAAGCCCGGTGATACCTGGGTTTTGACGTCTTGGGAAGAGGATAATGTGAAGAAATGGAATAATGACTGGCGATCGTGGGAAGTCCTGCTTGAATCGGGCTTATCGTGGGAAGGAGAGTAAAAGTGGACGTTTGCACCGCGACAATGGGATACTTTGCCCTATTTCTCTATTTTTCATCGATGGTGACCGCCGTGATTGTCCTCTTGGGAAGGTGGAAATGACGACTTTACAAGCCCTTGACATAATAAAGATGTACAATAAGCCGCTTACGCGGTATAATATGTATATGAAATCGAGCACTTCACCACTTTTTACCCTTCCCGCGCGCTTCCTGCTCGTCTGCGCGATTATGGAGTTTATAACTTGCTTTCTAAGTCAAACCAAAATTCAAACGCTCGTTTCTTCGTTGTCCGTTGTCTCGACATCCCAAATTTCAGCATTACACGCAATGAATGGAACCTCCGCTGTCTCGCGTCGAGCCAGCAATGGAAAAACCGGGTTCGGCCCGACCATATCGACGACATCGATATTTCCCTTGCAATCTCCATTTTGGGCGAGAACGGCTTTGAAGTCGATGAAGTCGATTTTCACGGCAAGCCCATCAAATAACCACCTTTCACCCTCTCATATTGGAGGATTCACCGCCGATGACATTCATATAAGGGCCACAGCCAAAATACCGGGCGAAAGCCCCTTATGGCGATTGTGACTTGGCCCCCCTCTCGATTACACTTTCTAACTTACTTTTCACCAAAGCTATCACTTTCAACCAGAGAGCATTATGTCTTTAAAAACCGACAAATCCACACCCCTTGAGGCGGCGAATAGCGCCGCTTCATCCTTCGCTATTAACCTGCTCCTTAACACAGCTATCACCGAGACTCTCAAGATCGTCGAAACTATGCGCTTAGAAGGCCAGGAATTGCTCGGCGAGTTCAAGGCGAGTGAGGGTCCAGCGAAAGAGAAGGTTAAAACTGCCATATCGCTGAACATTCAAGACCGCAAATTCCTGCTAAAAACTATTTTTATGAACCCTATCGAAAAGGATGTTTAAACCATGAATATCATCAATTACAAAGCAAATCAAACTATAGTCGAGGCCCGCGACGATCAGGGGAAACCCAGTTTCACGGCCCTTTTATCATATGGCGTACCACAATGCGTTATCCTCCACAGTACAGGTATAAACCTGATTACCACCAAGCGTTACTCAAACACCACCAACAAGCACCGCAACGCATTCGCGCGCGATATGATGCCTTCTAACTTCACAACCATCGACGCCACTCCCGAAGAGATTCAGGAAATAACTGGCTTGCAAACCCGATAATCCGAGGCTCCAAATGAATAAATTAAATAACAGAAACCAGCCGGGCGATTCATCGCTTTCAACCGTCATAACGAGGGATGAAGCCATTATCCGGTTTGAAACAGAGCTATTGCCTCTTATTATCGAGGAATTTGAGCAAGATGGAGTACCTGATATTCCTGCTCGATCCGAGGCTTTCAACAACTGGACCGATGCTCTATGTAAGGACGGCGAGATCAGCGAGTGGCAATATAATAACTGGACGCACCCAGACTCTTGTGAGTATTAAATGAGTTCAAACCTTCTATATCCAGAGGTCGGTGATATTGTGCTTTGTACCCATAAAAATATCAAAGAGGTGGGAAAGTTCATTGTCCTCCAAAAGAAGGTTTATACCAGTGATATCGTCTATGCTTGCATGTGCCTATGGTTTGATAATTTCTATAATGCCATTGATGCCGAAAATGCAGGGGAAACCTTTACTATCACCCATAAGGAGATGACTTTAATATCGGCCTTGGATGAGTATCGGTTCTCCCTTGATTATCGGCCAGAGGAGGGATAAATGAGTTTGAAAGTCAAAGATATCAAAGTCGGTGATATGCTAGTTTGCACCACCTCTTCCGAGGCTGCCGTCGAACCCGGCGTTGTAATTGGCAAATTCCTCGTTCTAGCAAAAGAAAGGTCCGAGGCCAACAATAATAAAAATGATGATAATACAGTTCTAACCTTGCATATCATCTATAGAGATCTCGACGGCATGGCCAAGTACCTCTCTCAGGCAGGAACAAACTTCACTATCCCCTTGGAGTATTTAAACCATGAAGTATACAGGTGGAACCTTGATTATCGTCCAGAGGAGGGATAGATGAGTTTCAACCTTGAGGATGCCGCGCCCGGTGATATACTAGTTTTGACCTCCAATTGGTCGAACCATTCGCTGAAAGTCGGCGAGCTACTTGGTAAATTCATCGTTGTCTCAAAAGAAAGGTCCGAGGCCAACAATAATAATAATCCTCATTCCAAAGGTTTAACCTTGCATATCATCCAGGCCAAAGAGAGTTATCCTCCCCTGAGTAATAACATAGGAAGAAACTGCTCTTTCAGCTTTGATCAGATGGATGTCCCAATATTGACTTGGAAACTTGATTATCGTCCAGAGGAGGAATAGATGAGTTTCAACCTTGAAAATGCTCAAGTCGGTGATATGTTAGTTTGTATCTCCAATCGCGCCGACCGGCCGAAACACGGCGAAGTAATTGGCAAATACCTCGTCCTCGCAAAAGAACCTTCCGAGGCCAATAATGAGTATATAAATAATTATACAGGTTTAACCTTGTATATCATCTATAGAGATTTTTTCCAGAGTTCTGCCCTCAATAAGGCAGGAACAACCTTCACTATCCCCCTAGAGTATTTAAACCAGGAAGTATACAGGTGGGAACTTGCTTATCGTCCATAGGGGGAAAGAAATGGTTCAAAGTGGGTTATCGTGGGGGGACATCTGACCCATAGGAATGGTAGTTTAAAGCCTGCATATGGCTGTTCCCTTATAGGTAAGGGAGAAAGCGGGGAATCATGCTTTGTATTTAGCCCCTTCTAACTAGTAAATCAACCCCTATATTATCAACAATATTATCCCCTTGCAACCCCTACAATGGCCCGTGATGCCCATATGAATGTGATCCCCCTCTATAGCGAAGGGTGAACCACGCATATCGCGGACACACTTAAAATAAACCTATGCCCTTGATAAGTCAGCTTTATGCTGGCTTTTTTTTTGTCAAGCATTATTATAACGAATTGACACAATGTTGACAATAAAGTGCTTGACAAGGGAAAAGCCAGCATCAAGCTGGCTTATAGAGAATTGATATAAACTTGACAACTTTATGCTTAACAGGGGAAAGCCAGGGTTTAAACTTATATATAAGTTACCAGCCCATATTGAAAGGGGGATCGCCCTAAGAGAAGTTTATAACTGACCTTTCGTTTGTCAAGTATTATTATGACGAATTGACATAAGATTGACATTAATTTGCTTGACAGACGAAAGGTCAGTTATAAACTTGGCTATGACGAATTGACATTCAATTGACATTCTCTTGACAACTTAGTGCTTGACAGGCTACTAATTACTTTGTAACTCCCTTATGGCGAATTGACATGTTTTTGACACAAATCGCTTGACACAAATTAATAAGTTACAACCTGACATATCGACGATCCCAACTGATTTGTCAGGTTTAAAGGGGCATATGGGGGGGTCCCCCCCCTCCCCCCACCGGCCGGAAAGTACCTTCCTAACTGGGATATGGGCCGCCCCGCGCTGATACACCCGCGAGAGAGCGATTCAAAAATTTCCCAGAATAAAAAAACGGCATATATGAAAACCTCTGATCTAATTATACATGAAAAATGTACATATTAGAGTCACAATTGCGAAAGATCATCAATGAAGAAATCGATAAGGTTCTCCTTCTGGAAGCAGCAAAAGGACCGGGTGATCTTCCAGAAGACGTTTTTGTCGTAATCGCACCCGACCCCAACATAGAATTCCGAACTCGCATTTTTTATGGCACGCATGGGCGCAAGATCCGAGTCCTCGGCGTTGAGCAAGGGGGCCTCCATCCTTCCAACTCTCCATTCGGAGGGATCATTATCAAAAAGAGCCGTGAGGGTACCTGCGGAAATGCGTGGAAGATTCAATCCGTCAGTGCCGATAGTGGCTGGGGGCCGATGCTTTATAATATTGCCATGGAGTGGGCAACGTTAAATGGAGGCGGACTTATGTCCGATAGGTTAACCGTCTCAGGCGAAGCGCGCAAAGTATGGGATTATTTCTTCAATAAAAGGAGCGATGTCATACCTCATCAATTGGATAATCTCGAAAATGAGTTGACACCAGACATCGAAAGCGATAATTGCAATCAAAGAACAGCCGCTTGGAATGATTGGGCCATAGACCCCGAGGATATGGATATGGAAGACAGGTGGGCCGAGTCTCCTTTGAGCAAAAGGTATACAAAAGGCCCGCAGACAATGCAAAAGCTCGCTTCCATGGGAAGGCTCATCGAAAAAACCACAGAATAAAAAAACACAGATATGCGATTCCTAAGAACTATTTATAAGCAAGAGGATCCGAACCATGAAAATTACAAAAAACCAGCTAAAAAGAAAGAGGACCCAAATCATGAAACTTACAAAAAACCAGCTAAAAAGATTAATTAAGGAAGAGATTTCAAAAGTATTGAGTGAGAACGCGTACGTTCGAGACCCAGGGGATGTGCAAATAGATGTTGAAAGTTATATAACACCAGAATTGGCTTACAGCTTGAACCTAGACCAAGATCAACGCGCGAAAGTCATCCAATTTATCGTCGATCTGATCATCGGCGGTGGCGAAGTCGACGACTTTGCTCCCAGTGGTGGACGCCATCCGCGAGGGTCGATGACCGGTCAAATATTCGACGATGGATAAAAAACGAGATCTTCCGCTTTAAATTAGACTCTTTATAAGCAAGAGGATCAAGAAGTATGAGTGGATTAGTGACAAAAGAAGAATTAAAAGAGCAATATAGTGCCCCAAAAGAAGAAGGCTTTGAAACCAAAGAAGAGTATTTAAACGCCAAGATTACCTGGGTCGCATCGAACCCGGATGAATACCAAGAAATCCTAAATGCGCCAGAATAAAACTTGATAAAACTTGACAGAATTCGAGTTCTATGGTATAATGGAAGAATAGAATAGAATAGAGCATGAAATGAGGCTTTTAAAGTTTAAACCTCAAAAGCTCAAAAGTTTAAAGCCTTGAGCACGGAAAAAATTTCCGTCGAAAATATGCCTGATTTAAACTATTTACAGAAGAAGCATTTAAATATATAGGAGGAGAATTGTGAAGAATATTGGAATAGGAATAATTCTATTAATTGGGGGGTTTGGGGTAATACTAATCAGTATGCTAGCATTCGTTTTCGGGGCAACAGTACCCCTGACATCACAAGAGGAAAGAATTGGCAGCGCTGTGAACGGCCGAATTGTATACGAAGACTTTTGCACAGGATGTCACCAAGCAGACGGCAAAGGAATGAATGGAATGTTGGGTGCAGATTTCACCGATAAAGAAAGAATGAAAAAATCAAACGACGAATTGCTTAAATCCATAAAATTCGGATTTAAAGGGAAGAACGGTGTGATGCCACCATGGGAAGGGACATTATCAGATAAACAAATGAAAGATGTTTTACAATATATAAGAGATGCATTTTAGGGGGAAGGTTGAAAAAAGCAGAAGAACAAGAAAAGCAAGAAGAGTTGATGAGCTTACAGAAGATAACCGAAAATACCGAAATATCAAAAACAACTTTTGATACCCCAAGGTTTACACAACTTTTAAGAATGTCAGGAGCTATACTTAAAAACAGGATTTCGTTTAAAAATCCGCT
>Ga0209756_1000890_pt1 | contig 28641 bp, 30 predicted proteins | sample ETNvirenome_6_85_FD_184071 | JGI IMG/M metagenome (GOLD analysis project Ga0209756, IMG submission 184071) | Marine viral communities from the Pacific Ocean - ETNP_6_85 (SPAdes) (version 3) | ecosystem: Environmental > Aquatic > Marine > Oceanic | place: Pacific Ocean | collected 2013-06-19 | reverse complement strand
TCCAAAGATTGTTTCTCTTTTCGTCGGTTTTGTTTAATTGGTTAAGTTTTGCCTTGATGGCGTTTAAATCTAAACTCATAGTTTATTCCTTTAATTGTTTATTTATTTATTTATTAATTATATTATATATATTTAAATCGTTAATTCAAAGTAATTGTTTAATTTTTTTATTGTTTTTTTATAGTGTCCCAATCCACGTCCCAATCATAATCTCCGCCACCCATGACAACTGCTGATGCCATTACTGTCCAATCCCCTCCTTGTTGATCCGTTCCTTTTAAATCACCGTGCCAAGTATAATTATCTACTTGATCTTCTAACTCATAGTCATCAAAGTCAATGTTAACTGTAGTACCATTATCATCATATATAACATTGACATATGGTAAAGATCCTTTGATGTCGATTACTTTGTCTTTTGGTGGTTGTGATTCTTGTAATAAGGGTTTTAATTTGATCATGACATATATAAATATTGTTTAAAATGATATTCTTGTAAAATATGTTAATGCAACAATTTTATATCCTGGGTTAGCAGTTAATATAAAAGAATTTTCATATTTAGGCCAATATAATTGAAAACTTTTGTCTAACACTCCGTTATTTTGTTCTATAATTATTTCATTTAGAGCATTAACGGTATATAAAGTATTTGTTTCTTTTTTTCTATGTATCGATATGGTATTTTTACCTCTGAAGCCGGTATCTTCTGCATTATATGTGCAATATAATTCATGTTGTTTATTTGCGTTTTCAAATACAAATATTCGGTTCTCTGGTATACTAAAGTTTTGTTTGATATATTCTATTACGATATCAAGATTATTGCGATGTGCAAATGTGCATAGTAATTGTGTTTTCACTAATTATCCTTTCGAAAAAAGCTCCCAATAGTTAACTTTAATATCTGCTCCAGATACTGCAACGTTTTTTAATATATCTTCATCAGTTAAGGATTCTAAATCTACTTCAAATGTATAAATATTAGCAGGATCTTTATCTATTAGATTCATAATATAACCATGATTTCCAGGTTTTATCATGAATTTTTCAGTTATTAATCTTTTAAATATAGCTGCTGCACCTTCTGTTGAAGTATAACCTTCTTGTAAATTTAAAGTAATTTTTAATTCATTGATTTGTTCAAACATTGTTTTAAACAACGGAAATCGTTGCATTAATTCTTGTTTATTTTCTAAAACATCTAAAGCCATTAAACTATCAAATGAAGCTATCATGTCTTTTGCGTAAAAATCAGTATCTGAATATACTTTTTTTTCTTCTGAAAATAAATTTGTTAATGTTTGTATTCCAAATAATATTGATATTATTCTTCTAGATTCTTTAAATTTTGAAAACCGGCCTAAACCAATTCGTTTTTTGTGTGAACTGTAACTTTTAATTTCTGCAGGAACTCCAGCTATTTTTAAATCTGGGTTATCATCTCCTCTTAAATCTTCAGTATCTTTAGGTGGATTTTGATATTGATACAACCAATATATTGATATTTCTCCTTTACCAACATTACTAAGATTCATTGTTTCTGGCCATAGTGTTTTAACTATTTCTGCATCATCAGGGTGTAATGGTAACGGTCCTGCATTAAGTACATAATTACCTGTAACTTGAGGTATAGGTTCCTCCTCTTCTAATCCCAGTCTGCTACGAATTGCACTATCATAATCGTCTGATCGTTCATTTAATTGTTGTTTTTGTTCTTTTAATCCTTTTGATTGATTAACAATATTATTAATAGCCGACTTATTTAAATCAGTTTTTTCTACTAATACATCTCGCAACACTTCATAATCTGAATCTGTTTTGGGATATCCTGAATCTAAACGATACGTCCATTCAGTTAAAATTTTATGCATATCTGTCATAACAATATAGTTTTCATTTTACTATAAATATTTCCTACTTTACATTTAACCGGGAAATTTCCAGATTCTAACGAATTTTTAATATCAGGAAGCACGTATTTAGCTTCTGATATAGGAACATCAAATAAAATAGAGTCATATGTATATAATATCATACACGTTTTACGACCGATTAATATGTCTTGAACTTTATCTAATTTTTGCACAGATACTTCTGTTTCTACTGCTTGTAAATAATAATTAAATAATTTATTTGCGGTCATATTCTTTAAAAAGTCTGAATTAAGACGCCTTTTTAATATTGGGGTTTCTATATACTTTTGCCGCTTCCATTTATCCCACAATTCATATATCATCGAATTTACTTGTTTAAAAAATGGAATTGATAAAAATTCTTTGTCTATATTACCATATAATAGTCTAAATGTTATTTGTTTGCTTTTTTCATATTGTTCTTTAGTTAATGTTTCTACACCAAAATAAAATTTACCAAAATATTCATGTATAGATCCATGTGGTAATTTATATCCTATTAATCTTGCAATAAGCCGTACATGATATGCATCAAAATCCATTTCAACTAAAGCACCATCTTTAAATCTGCTACAAAATGCATCTCTAGTGCCATCTGTTTTGTTCATTGCTGCAAAATTAAAGCCTCTGAAAGCATTTGACGGTCTTCCTGTTGCTGTATGATAATGATATTGAGAATAAACATAATCATTATTTATTAATTCAGGCAATTTAAACGAATTTGTTACTTTTAATCCATTTTGTTCTATATCAGCAAATACTTTAGGATATATGCTATTGAATTGTTTATATGAATCTGATAATTTTGAGTTTATTATCATTGGCCATGCATATTTTCTTATCTTTTGACACATAGACAAATGTTGTTGCATTGGAACTATACCATTTACTTGTGGTAAATTAGAATGTCTGCGCCAATAAAATTCATGAGCTGGTGTGGGATAATGTGATTCTTCATATGACTCTCCATAGGTGTACCACCACAATGTTTTTACATCCCATACAGCATCATTTCCACCTATTTGTAGCCATTTCTTTTTGTCATGAACAAAGATGTCTTTTAGTTGTAAAAAGTCGTGTATATACTTGCGAAAGCCCCTTACTTGCTCTGTATGATGTATTGGAATTATAACTTCTATATCATTTTCTGAATATATGTATATTGCGGATAAATTTGATGTAGATACATGGTGTTGCGAGTTACAAAATATGGGTACTAATAAAGTTTTTTTATTTTGTATATCTTGCAATATTGCAGTAACTTCTTCGTCATGATCCAGTATCATATATTAATAATAAGAAAAAAAAGTTAAATAGCCGAATTGTTAATATCTTTTGGTACTATATAATCAATATCATTATATAATTCTAATGGATTATTTAATATATTATCTATATCAGAAATTGTAAATTTTGCTGCTTTTATTTGTCGATTATTTTGACTAATAACTCCACGTATTAGAGTGGGCCCATCGTATTTATCTTCAATGTCACCAGTTATATACCAATTTAATTGAATTCCTATATACATTTTGTTATCAATCGATCCTTGTTTCCAATTTTTATAAGTTTTATCAGAAACTTCCAATATTAATTGCTCATTTACTTTTTTAAGAAAATATCGAATTATAAAGCCTGATTGTTTATCAGATTCGGTAATCATAGGTTGATATTTTGATACTGGTTTAGTACTGATATTTATAGATTTTAATGAATTATATACTGTATTTATGGGAGTATCTCTCTCTACATATGGAATTAGTTTAATTGATTGTTTACTAGACCACTTCCCACCCGTATATGTTTCGCCGGTAGTATATAAATGATATAATCCTATATAATTTGTTCCGTCTTCATACATTAACAACGAGCCAGTAGTATATAAATTATTACTTATTTCATCTGCTGTATAAAAAAGTTTTTTTCTCATTAGTCTATACTCGGCCGCATTATACATTTAACATTTGTTGTCCATTCACCATTTGTGGTTAAATTATGTGATACACTAATTACACTAAATACAGTATTTACTCTGTATCTTAATGGTAATGCATCAAATTGTAATACATCTCCATATCTAAATCCATTAATACCATCTATTTCAAAATTAGCAGTAAATGGAAATATTGGAGCTGATAATAAATTGCTAACTCGGATATCATCAGTTGGATATTTAATATATTGTATTAATGCTTTATATAAAGCATGTTGTTTTTCAATTACTCCTTTATGGTTTCCGTATATTCTACGAGCATCTTGTAGAGTTTGTATAGACTTTGTATGTCTCTTTCCATATTCTTTATATGCTTTATTAATACTATCTACATCTTTCTTTTGATACATAAAATTCATATATGGAGATATTTCTTCTTCTGATATATCTTCTCCTTTTTGATTTAATACATATGATAAATTTTTTACAGATTCTGGAATTGTTGCTGATAATGAAAAATTTCGTACTAATGTTCCTTTGCCAGTGTCTTGATATAATGGTATATGATATGGCTTTATCACTACAGTATCTGATTTAGATTTACTTTTAACATATTTTCTGTCAGTATATAGCAACATATCTGATATATCAGGATGTGTCATGACAGACATACTTATTGCTCGGCCTGTAGCATAACTTATTTTATTACTAATAGAACTTAAAAATGTTTTTAAATTAAATCCTCTACTGCCTCCTTTAGAAATACCCCCCTTTCCATCTTTACCTATAATAATTTCTCGTATAGTATTTATGTTAATAAAAATTCTAGTAGGAAATATTACATTATCATCAGACGTTGTTACATTTCCATTTGCGTCTGTTTCTTCTATTTTTCCAGCAATACCTTTCCAATCGGCCATACGTGCTGTTTTCTGTAAGTCATAATAAATTGTTGTTCCGTATTGATTAACTTGACGAGTTGAACGATCAAGAAAAAGATTTCCAGTTCCACTAGGATTAGGTAAAAATAATATTTCTTCTGGATTACATGAAGTTAAATGTTCGTAATAATTGCTAAAACATATGCTATCATCACAATATATATTAGCAGTAGGTACTTTTTTATTTATTTCTGTAAGAATATTATCATTAATATATTCTATTAAATATCCTAATGTTACATACTGTTCATAATGTTCATTGGTAAGAACTAATGGAGGTGAAAAAGAGCCTTCTTCTTGTGGTGGAGTTTGTGGTGTTGTATATCCATGTATAATAAATGAATCAGTATCATTTTCGTTGATACCACGTGGTTGAAATAATATCGATTCAACTCCTCCAGGACTAATTAGAAATCCGAGTTCTCTTTCATTTAGTGCTATATCCATTTTCACAGTATCATAAAATGCATCATAAAATTGTGAAGAACTTGTGGAAGCAGTTTCGGTTTGTTTTAATTGTGCTATTATATCTGGAGTAGCTCCCATTGCAGAAGCAGATGCTATTAATTCATTACCAGATACACTCATTAATATACTACCACTGTCTATATTTTCTAAAATCTCTCGTTTTCTTTCAATATCAACCTTTGGATCTAATACAGGATTTTGATTAGGCTTTTTATCTTTTTGTTTTTTTGCTTTTTCAGATTGATTATTATTCATATACATACTAACTTCTGTATATACATTACTCGTTCCAGTCAATGACAATGTTGCATCTATAGAACCATTTGCTTGAAATGAAAAATCAAATGATGTTATTAATCCTTCAAAAAAAACTTCATTCATTTTCGGCCAAACAGTCTTTTTTTCTGGAATAAAAATATCTGCGCCTTCTTTTTTTTTCTTTTTAAGCGATTTAATTAATTTATCTTGAGCTACTTCGATTGATTTTTTTATATCTGGTAATATACCTCCAGTTTCATCTCTAGTAATTACAGCCGATTCCGGATGTACTATTTTAATACGAACAAATCTGCCTGGACGAAACCATGTACTTTCTATATTATCTAAATCTCTCTTTGGATTTGGAATAGATAATGCAATAGATGCTTTATTTAATAAACCCATTGAGTGATCTCCAATTGTTACATCAACAGTTGTTGCATAAGGTCCTACTCGTTTAGATTGATCATCAAAATGAGTTGAAACTAATTTCGCTGCTCTTCCTTCATCATTAAATTCTATGTTATCTATCGTATATTTTTGATCTTGTAAATATCCTTGATGAATTTTGTCAAATTGATCTGTTATTTGTCCATTTGGCATAAATCGGCCGGATCTTGTTGTATATCCTCCGAGTCTGCCAACAATATCAGACTTACTATCAGATTCGTCATATGCAGTTATTTCAACATTTGCAATTTTTTCGATCATATATTGCAAATCTTTTGTAGTTTTACTAAACATTCCAGCAGCTGCTCGTGTATCTAATTCACTTCTTAAATTCGAATCAACTTCTGTATATAATATATTCATAACTATCTTTCTGAATTTAAAATATTAATATATTCTCTAATATTTTGGTTTGGTGGGATACGTAGTCTAGTATTTCTTGGGACAATTAACGAACCCTTTCCTAAACCATTACAAGCTGCAATCAACCACCACAATGACGGATTTTCATAAAATGTTTGGGCTAATTTATCTAATCGCTCTATTGATGTTGTTTTGATATATATATCATCATCACTAATAGGAATAACCGGCAAAATTGTTGAAGCAAATCTGCGTTTACCAGTATCATCATTTATTATATCTGTTATAGAATATCTCATAATTTAATCTTTAATTTTATCCGGGTTCTCCCCATTAGCTAATTTTATCTGCGTCTATTTGGACTCCAGCAACATCGTTCACTTCCTTTATAGGAGTTTGTTGTTTAATATTTTGTGTATATGTATTACCTTTTCCTTCTTGGTCTGATTTTAACGTATTTTCATTAGTTGGGTCGCCGTCTTTATCTGTTTTAAGTGCATCGCTTCTTCTTTTTGAGTCTTTATCTGATTCTAAAGTGTTAGGTTTATTTTTCCCGTCTTTATCAGTTTCTAGTGTAGGTTTTTCAGCAACTGACATAGCATCACTTAACCAATTATCTTTACCTGGTTCTGGGAGTCCATCTTTATTAAATGATTTAGCTAAAGTATACATATTACCACCTTTCTGCGGTAAATAATCAGTTATCATATATAATGTCATTGATACTTTAACACTATGCGGTACTTGCATATTAGTTGGGTCACCTTCTATATTAATTTCCCATGAGGTATCTGTTCCTGCTAATTCATATCCTAAACTACTAATTAATGCAGGTTGTTGAACAAATAAATCTCCTACTGTTATACGCATCCATGGTGCAGTTAAACCTAATTGTGTCGGATTATATTCAGGTGCAGTATAACTTGCTAAAAAGTTTAATTTTCTCCATATGGGTTTTAATTCATCTCGATCTGTTGCATGCACCGTGAATCCTATAGATACATCTCTAGTATATCCACCATAATGATAATTTGGATCAGCTCTACCTATCATATTTACTTGACTATATGCAGCATTAAAATTATCAGATACTGATAAATCAGTGCAACGAAATGCAAATATGTCATCAGTATGATGAGGTTTTTTAAATTCATTAGCTGTTATTTTAGGGCCAGTGATTAAAAATTTAATAAAATCATTAGTGCGGCCGGCTTTTCTCATAGATCGACCTAACAATTCTCCAAATCCACTTCCAGGAACAAATGCATCAGGCCTCCATTGGTATGCATGATTTAATCTACGCTGACCAAAGTCAATAACATTAACTTTATCTCCTCTAAATGGCGTAGCTTTTTCTATAGGGTTTATAGTAGCTATAAATTTTCCTACTTTTTTCGTTTTGCCTTTATTTTTACCAAATTTAAATTTTTTTTCTTTTTTCCATCGTGTAGCTACTTGGCTTCGAGCAGTAAAATCATTTCTAAGTGCGTGAGGATCGCCAGGGTCGCCCATTCCATAACCGAGCTTACCAGGTGCATTTCTATTAAAAATTGTATATGCACCACCTGGAGCTATTGTAGCTGCAGAGTATAAGGCAGCTCGACCTGAGCCACGTAAAACTGCAGATGCACCATCAAGTCGTTGATTTAAATATGAATTTGCATTTTCACCATCAAATGTAACTGAATTAGATTCAATTCCTATAATTGGTGAAATTCTGCTTCTAAAATCTTGAATTTGTATTCCTGGTAGTTTATTTAATGAAACTAATGGTAATGAAGTATATTGTCTATATACCGAGTCTTTACCAGATCCAAGGGTATTTAATAATGGATCTGAAATAACTGATGGTACATGTAAAAAAGATGCAGCTGCTCGGCCTGCCTGTCTTTTTAATTTTTCTTCTGCACTCTGTTGAGTCATGTTTGTAGTTGTTATATTAACAATATATGGATCTGGTAGTGTAGATGATAATGAAAAAATTGGTGCACTTGTTATAGGTACAGTTCCCCCTATCCCAAATACAGATGTAGGATTAAATCCTGGACTAACAGGAAGAGATTGTGATGGTCCTATGTTAATTATATTTTGTTGTGGCATTAAATTCCTTTATTTATGCAAATGCTCCATTATTTCCTCCCTGACCGCTGAATAATAAATCTGGTACTATTTTTATTACTTGCTTTTCTTTTAATACATTATAAATTGCATTTGCTATATCCATTCCAATTTGTTTAGAATCAATATTAGTTCCTGAATTTGATATCGCATCAAGTATAGGGCCTCCGTCTTTGCCACCTACTAATTGATCTCCTGGATGAAATGGTGTAATTTGGCCTTGGGAGAAAATAAAATCTTCTGCAGCTTCATTTACATTAACTTCGCCAGTTGTAGAAACACCAAAAGTTGCATCTGACGCAGCAATAACTCCTGTAAGTTTTTCAATCACATCTTTGTTTCCTGAAAGAATTCCTTGGTATTCATCAAATAGTTTTTTTGATTCTTTAGCTATTGAGTGGAATGTTTTAGCTTCTCCAGCAATAACAGCCATGGTTTTACTTGGAGCTTCAATAACGTCAGCAAAATCTGTCATTCCTTTTATCAAACTTTGTGAAATATCTTGTGTTGTTCCAGCTGGTATTGTTTTTATACCATCAGTTATCATTAAATCTTTTATATCTGATAATATATCTGGCGTTTGTCGTTTATCTTCAGTTTCCTGTAACTCCTTTAGTTGGCCTTCTGTTGCACCCATTGCCTTGGCAGCTGAAATTAATTCGTCTCCTGTTTTATCAAATAAAGCGTCGCCACCTGGTAAATCTTCTAATATAGATTTTTTCTGTAATGCTCTAGATAATGCAGCTTCGTCCATACCTAATAATTGACTCATTTGTTGTCTAGCAAATAAATTATCTTTTAATGTGTCACCTTCACTTTCTAATATGTCATTTAATACATCTGCTTGATCTGATGCTTTTCCTGATAAGGTTGCAATCCGATATTTATTAGTTAAACTTTTTCCGTCATTATCAACTAATCGTTTACCACTTAATAATTGATATTCTAATTCTTGGCCTATTGAAGATTCTATGTTTAATAAATTTTTGCCTGCATTAGAAAGATTTTGCATTGTTAGGCCTAATGCTTTAGCTTTAACTAAACCTAATTCTAATTGGCCTGGAATACGGCCGTATTGAATTTGTAAATCAGCTGTTAAGCTACCAATATCTGATACAATTTCTTTGAATAATCCTTGTTGTCCTGTTATTCCTTCAATTTCTTTTGCAATTTTAGAAGTCATAACTAGTTGATCTGAGCTTTTATCTGCAATAGTAGATGAATAAAATTCATATTCCTGTGCTGCTTTGTCTGTTACACCTAATTTATCAGTAAGCATTCTTTGAGTATATAACATGCTTCTACCAGTTTCAGTAATTATGGTTTTTGCAGTTGTGAAATTTCCAATAATACCTTTAAGATTTAATGCATACTTACGCATATGACGGCCGCCAGTACCGAAGCTTTCAGCCATTTTGTCTAATTCATAGCCCATGGCACCAGCTTGTTCTATGTTCAATCCGTATTGTTTTTGCAATGCAGCACTACGCATTTCTAGCTGCATCATTGGTGCTGCAATCGCTTCGTATGATTTTAATAATTTATGATTTTGTTCGATTATCAGCTGGGTACCTAGAACAGTATTATTTTGTACAGACGTCAAAGATCCCAGAGCAGTTTTCATTGCCTCCAGGTCGTCAAATACAGATGCTCTTCCAGATCTGGGTAAATTTCTTAATTTTAATATGAGTTCAGAATTATCCATTACATATATAAATATTTACCGTTTATATTTTGGAATAGGTTTAGGTGGCCGTTTCACTTGGCTTTTAGAAATTTTTTCGGATTTTGCTGTTGTTATAGGAGGATTTAATTTTGAATTTATTTTTTTAACTAGATAAACGCGAAGAAATATTGGCATTGTATAAATGGTATCCCAATCCCATCTACCTTCTCCGTGCCACAATAATTCAAATATATTATCATGTAATTTTATTCGATCATTAGGTTTAAGTCCAAAAAAAGTCCGGCCCAATTTGAAACCCGGCAGTAAAGGTGCTCCCATCTTCACCCTTAAATTCTGTTGATCTATCCATTACCGGAACATTTTCTTCTATATATTTTCTGAATTTTTTTGCGTCTTTAGCTAATAATTTATATTTAATAAAATCATCTATAACTGATTGCTCTCGGTTACCATCTATTTCACGAATTAAATTTTTAAGTAAATCTGAAATTGTAGATTCTTCTCGAATATTAGATAATACGCCGGCGGTTGGAAATATAAATTTTAAAGAGAATTCTTCTGATTTGTAGTTAAATTCGCCATTATCATCTGAATCTAACTTTATATTAGTTATAGAAATATTATTCAGATCTATAATTCGTTGTATTGGTTTTTTAGTTTTAGGATCGATTACTGTTACTGGATATTCATGTCCATATGCTAATATCCTTGCTGATAATATCATTTTTTCTTTATCAGCAACTAATAATTCATTTATATTTATATCTGATGCACATAATGATTCTAATAATCTATCTAACACAATACCTTGTTTAATATATGACGTATTAGTTAAAATATCTTCATGATATGCAGTTGGGTATCTCATTTCTACAAATCCTTCCTTTAAAGGATGTGATTTTGGATATGTTTTTCCTTCACTAGGTAATGATATTGCTATTGTCGGTAATTTTGAAAATTGATCATTTTCATATTGTTTTCGAGCTTTAGTTACTATGTCTTTTGAACCAAGTCGATCGGTCATTCTACTCATTTTGTACTCCGTATAACTTTATTATAAATATAAAGGATATAAAAAATGGGAGAATAAATCTCCCATTATACTAATATATTTTTATTTGATTTTAAAATTGCTTAACTGCGTAGTCAAATCTTAATGTTAATGAAATTTCAACAGCTTCAGGTGTGCCCCAATCTAAAGATCCAAAATCTGCATTTGTTATAAATGTCCCCTTTAATTCCCATTCTTCAATAATTTCACCTAATGGAGATAATTGTTGCAATTTAATATTTTTCTTATAAAATGTAGAATACCCATCTCGTCCAGTTACTGATTCATGATGGTCTCGCACCCAATTCATTACATCTGCTGCTCCTTGGGGTGCAATTGCATCATATAATGTTACGGTGATTGCGTCCCATTCTGATTTACCTTTAACATAACGTTTAACGTTTATATGATCTAATGCAATTTCTCCGTTAGCTAATTTAGGTTTATCTGATGTTTTTATCAAATATGCTGGAATTCCTGATATTGACATAATAAACTGATTCTGTTTTTTTGGTTCCCAAGCATACGCTTTTTCCCAAAATTCAACTTCAGTCCCGAAATCTGTCAAATTGCCATTAACCTGATCTTCTAATGCCATTATATGTCCTTTTTTTAATAAATATAAACATTATAAAAATTTATTCACTATTCTGGAAAACTTGCGCCAGTAGCTTGTATATTAAAGTCTAATATTATAAATTCTGCTGTCCTTGTTGGTTGTAAAAATAATTGTCCATATAAAATATTTTGATCTATTGTTTCTGGGGTATTATTAGTAGAATCCATTACTACTCGAAATGCAGACAATCCTTGATCTCTTTTTACTTGTTCTAGATATGGATTAACAATTGATAAAAATGCATTTCTAGTAGCTGCCGTGTTTTGTTCAAATACTAAGAATTTAGTCGACGATGCAATAAATTTCTTAACCGTAATTAATAAACGACGCACATTAACACGATCTAAAGCACTTGGTCTTGCTTGTAGTGTCTTTTGACCCCAAATGCAAATTCCATCATTAGGGAAGTTAGCAATAGGATTAACACGTGCTTCATATAAGGTATCTCTTTGTTTTTGTTTAAGAGTTATATATGTATTTTCCACACTTGTTAAGGCTCCTCGATTTAAACCAGCTGGTGCATACCAAGGTGCTGCTACCGCATCATTAAACGCTAATGCTCCTGGTACTATTACAGATGGTGGTACCCATTGTGGAATATTTCCATCTGGATTTCTTACTTTTAACCATGGCCAATATGCTGCTGTATAATTATTATCCAATGTAGTTACTTGCGATTCAACGGTAGATATACTATCTGTTAATGCATTTGTATCCATTACATAAAATGTATCTTGTCTAGCTTCTACTAAATTTCTTGCTTTTGTAGTTACTGATGAATGTAAACTATCAATAATACCTGGTGTTATTAACATGTTAATATCATAAAAATCTGTATTCTCTAATAATGTAAATGCTTTGTTATATGCTTTGGTACCTGTTGATGTAGCAGAACTACAATCATAGCCAAAGGTATTTGCTGCAGTTATATTTGTTCCTGAATATTTTTTTAGGTTTGGTTTTGCGCCATCAAACCCTCCTTGTAATGGAACTATGAATTTTCTCGTTGTGGTTGCAACTTTAGTTGTAAATGTTCCACCTGTTAAAGAATCTTGTAATGATCCACTATATGCAGTGGCCAATGTTGGAAAATTAGCCGATCCGTCTTGTGTAACGTCTCCTAAATAAAAATCAGCATTACTTGCTGTTGTGTTTCCAGTTGATGGAATAGGAGCTAAATAATTTAAATTATTATAATTAGTAAAATCAAATCCATGATAATTTACAGCGTTATGACTTCCACCTGATGGTGTTTGTGATGTTACATATGAAGCAGATGCAAAATTAACATTAATATTAATACTAGCACTAGTTTCAAATAATATATTTGGTATTGGAGATTTTGGAGCTCTAAATCCAAATGGTATTAATGATTTATCATTAGTTCCTTCTGAAACTCCAGCATCAACAGAAACTCTTATAAATTTAGATAAATTTGAATAATCTCCATTTACGAGAAGATCTCCTGCATCAGTAATTGTTTGATATCTATCTCCAATTACTCTAGAAATATATCTAACCGAATTTGGATCTAAATTAACATTACGAAATGCCTCCAATGTTACTGGTACAGAATCTGTGTCGTCAATTTGACCATAAGGCGAATTAGGAATATTTGTATTATTTACTCTTCTAACAACAACATCAAATGTTCCATAACCATTTAGATCTGCAACTTCTGCTGCTATTTTAACATTTTCAATTCCAATCTTAACTTCATGATTTACAGATGTACCATGAGATAAAGTATGAAATTTAATCAAGTTTTTAGTAGTAGATCCAATTTTTTGTGATGTTATATATGGAGTTGCCGCAACACTAAAATCTGTTGCAACTGCATATGTTGGAATTGGTAATAATGAAACTATAGTATCAGTAGTGCTTACAATTCTATTTCCAAAAGCTTCTTTATCTTCATATTGAACATATAGAGGATAGTCTACTGATTTCGGAGATCTACCAAATACTTTTGTAATATATTTGTTACTATCATCATCAATTGATGCCGATATACCAACATCTTCTGCTACTAAAAATGATCCGTCAAAATTAATTGCTGAATCCGAACCGGCAACTAAAGATCCTGAATAATGTAATGAAAAACTTCCAGAAGTTGAATCTAAAAATAATAAACTTTTGGCAAAACCATCTGTAGTTACTGGTTGTGTAGGATGTAATACATGAGTAACTATAGGATAACCAAAATTTGATTGACTCATAGCCGGTTCAATAAGTGATGCAGATACTGAACCACTATATGCAACTACTGCCAATGCGCCATTGGTTAACGTATATCCATCTTCATATAATAAACGTGTTACATTGATTACATTTCCGCCATTTCTTAAATATTCATTAACTAGCATAGGAACATACGAATCTTTGGAATGTGGTCCAAATATTGATTCATATTCTCCAAATGATCTTATTTGTGTAGGTATTAATGCTGGTCCTTTTACTGTAGGACCTACTACTGCTGCACCTATTTGTGCAACTCCTGGTGCTAGAAATGATTGATCTACTTCGTTGGTAAATACTCCGGGCGAAACGATTCTTTCTGCCATTATGATACTCCTATATATATTTCTTTATTTATAAATATGTTATAACATACGTAAAATCACGAAGGATCAAATGTTCCTTCTCCAATGTTAATTTGTCCATCGCCGTATCGTTCTTTTAATTCAGCAAATAGTGACTCTTCTTTTTGTTTTAAATCTTTAAATTCTTGTAAATACTTTTTAGATTCATGTTCTAAATCTTCTAATTGTATTTTTAAAAATTCTCGCTCTATAGTTATATTTCCTATAGAATTTGCGTTATCTGCAAAATTCTGTCTCAAGTCTTGAATAGAATCTATATGAGATTTATCTAATTTCTGTTTCATAAAAATATTATATATAAAAAATATTAAATATCAAAATTTATTCTAAAACATTTTGGCTATTAACACTACCAGATGTGGATGGTGTTATAGTTTCATTATTTAATGTTGTATCATATGATACTTTTTTTACTGAATACATTTTTTTAACTGTTTCAATTCTAGTTTCTTGTGCTGATAATAATGTTCCTTGTACGGTTAATGGAATAGTAGCTCTAACTAATCTATCTTCACCTGCAGTATTTACTGTTTCAAAACTTATTGCTCCTAACATTGTCGTAAATTTATTTCCTTCATTTCCCCAAGCAAATCTACTATATGGTAAAATTTGATCTACTAAATCATTTAATTGAGTTGTAAAATCACACCATAACATCATATCATATTCAATATCAACATATTTTGGAATATCAACTACATATATTTTTTTTGAATTAGCTTTTTTATTAATAGGTATAGGAAATAATTCATCTTCATATCTATTACGTTCATTATATTTAGATCGATAAATTAATCGATTATCTACATGTGGTCGATTTACATCTAGATGATTATCTCGTTCTGTTGCTGAATTTCTTTTTAACATAATAAGTGGAGATTGTAACATTCCTTTTTCATCTCGTATATATCCTAATCTTCTTACATTATCCCATTTTTCTCCACTTGAATATATTACAGGAACTGGAATTAAATTTTTATTTGCGGTTACTTGCGGCTGAATTTCGTTTTCGATATACCATTTCATTGCATAATCAATATCATATAACGATCGTTTTGGTGATCGAATTACATCATCATCACGCCGTACTTGATCAGCTCGATTTAATAACTGATCATTTAATAATCCTTCTGTTTTTTTAGGATTAGGTTTATTAGTTTTGCGATCTATATTATTTCGATTTAATCTAGCCATTAGAATCCTTTATATGCAGGAGAATTTGTATTTCCGCCTGTTCTAATGTCTATTATACCTTGTGGTGTTTGTCTTGTAACATGTGCATTACATACAACAGATACACTATATCCATGTTCTGATCCATTTGGCCATGTATCTGGATTTTTACCAGTAAAATATTGATTTGCGTCTATATTATCTAATTCATAATATTCATTATCCCATGCAACGATATCTCCTATTTCGGGATAAAATCCAGCTTTTTCCAATAAATCTCTTGCAATTGCAAATGTAGCTGATCGAGTATATGTATGACCGTAATCATCCATATTTGCAGTTTTATCATCTTTTGTAACGACACATGGAATTAATATAGAATTATAATATGTTTTATTTTCAGACTCGCCATATATATTTGAATTACTTTGTTCTACAATAAGTTTAAAGAATTCAATTTCTATATCAATTATGGAATTAATCAGTTCGGAGTTAATAGCTGCTATAAATCTCGCATCTCGTTTTCCTCCAAAAAGTGCCATAATTTTCCTTATCCAACATATAAACGAAGTGGTATTTTAGCCATCATTTCATTTATTTGTGTTGCTTCTGTATTTTGTCTTGTTAACATTTGTTCTTTAGTCATTTTTTCTAAGAATTCACGAAGTTGTGTTATAAGCGATTCTTTTTCAGTTTGGCCTTGAGAAACTAAATCACTCCCATCTAATGTTACTTCTCCATTAGGGATAGGTACAGATGAATATTTACTTCTTACTCGGCCTAACATCTCTTTTGCTAATGCAGAACCATATCTAATTATCCACGCACGACCCATATCATTAATTGTATTATATTGTTGATATGTATATGGTATATTTGATGCATCAGATATAGCTCCCTTTGTTAATGCAGTGTTACCAAATAAAACTGCGTCATTTGCTTTATCTTCTTCGAGCATAAATTCAAACCAGACATTTTTAAAAAATGGTTCCATATTTGATCCGGATACAGTAGGAACTGGATATAATCGTATATCATCTCCATGTATATCAAATGTATAATGTGATTTTCTTATTCTGTCATTAAATTCTATAGTTTGTATTCTTAATAAATCTGCATGTAATGGCATTAACATAAAATTAACTGATGGAGAAAACCCTCCAAAATCAAATGCATCTAATAATTGTTGCGAACCTAAACCAGTTCCAACAAATGGATCAAAATATCTTATTAGAGCTGGAGGTGCATTATGTAATACTCTCCTTACTTCAATTCCATTAGACGTAGATAATGTAGTTCCTAATGCATTTTCCGCAGCTGATTTAAGATTATATGTTTGTTGTCCGGGAATAACATCAATTGATGCAGAATACCATTTAGTATATCCGCCTGACTCTGCTTCTGTACCATATGCTTTTGATAATTTAGTTATATATCCAAATGAATTACCAACAACAGTACCAGTAAATCCAGAATCATTCATAAAATCTGATCCTGTCTGTATTCCGATTGTATTTACTAAATTATTAACAATATTAACTTGATTAACTTGATTTGAATATTCAATCACAGCTGCTTCAAATGCAGTATAGAAATTTATATCTTGTAATTCAATATCCATAATAGGATAACCAATATGTTGTGCAGCATATTTTGCAAATTTATCTGCATGGTCCTGAAATATAGTATCATCATCAAAGAAACCAAAAGGTGTTTTACCAGCAGAAAATGATGAACTGCCTGGCCAAACTGGTTTATTTTCGCTATAATCCATAAGTAAACCTTATTTTAATATAAATATCAAGTATGTTAGAATAATTTAGTAAGAGTACTTTCCAATAGAGTCATATCTTTAAGAGTTTCAATTCTTCCGATACACATTTTACGTATAGCAAAAAATGTTTGGCGCGCAGGATATTGAGTCATTACTTTAATTGTTACTAATTCATGTTCCTTTCCTAAATCTTTTTCTATATGAACCATTAATACTAATCGTATTGCACGAATTCGATCTAATACATCTACTAGACGTCCTGTATATCGTATACGAATTTGCATTGAATATTTGTTTCGAGTGACTGCCATAATGTTATTTATATATAAATATATTTAATTAAAATTTGTCTAAAAACAAATCATCAACCTCTCTTTGTATTTCTTTATATGTTGCTTTGAGATTAAACATTAAATCTGCTTTATATTTTTCACGCTGGCTTCCGTTATAAAATAATATAACAGTTGGATAATATCTTTTTCATTATTATTCTTTTTTCTTAAAAATTTTTTCTAAACCAGAAATACCAAAACTTCCTAAAGTAATTATTACAAAAGAATTATAAATAAATTCATTAATAACTAAATCTTTACCGGTATATCCTGTTATTATATCTACTATTATCACAATAACCATTACTGCAAATGAAAAGAATCCTATAACAGATTTTTCATTGACATCATTTTTATCTTTAAATATATTTCGAAATGACATTTAATATTCCTTTTGATATAAATATCAAAAAAATCAGTAAAAAAGGGTGAATTAAAAAATCCACCCTAATATTATGATATTAAAAATTAAATTCTATAGAGTATTTAATCCTTTAACATATACTTTACCATAAAATTCTGGTCTAACAACTTTCTTAGCATATCTAGTCATAACACCTTTTCTTGGAGTGAAGTTAACTGGATCGTATACTAATGGAGTCATGATTAACGGAACATATGGTGAATAAACTGCTCCACATTCAAGGAACTGAGAGCCTCTGAAGCCCATCAATATAATGTTCTCTTTCATGTATGGATTTTTATATACAGTGTATCTATTATTGATTGCACCAATTTTCTGAACACCAGCGGCAAATTCTAATTTAGTTCCATCTGTGTCTGCTGCAAATCCTGGAATTGATTCTAGGATAGTTGCTACTGCAGGAGATGTTACTAAGAAGTTTGCACCACCACGTAAAGTCTTTTGGTGAATTTTATTTGATACTTTTTGCAGTTTAGTACCTAATGTTTGGAACCAACCACCTTGTGTATTATAATATCCACTTGTAGCATCTTCAAATGCACTTGTTGCTGAGTTATAAATTTCATTGTTTTGTGCAGACCAATACTCAGTAGTAGGTGCAGCTGAAATTAACATATCAAGTATTTCTAAATCAATTTCCATCGATACATACTCAGATAGCATTGAAGTTAATTCTGCTTCTGCGTCTATTGAATGATAAGCATTAAGATCTTGAGCGAACTCAGGCGTCCATACTGCTTTCAATTTACGTGTTTTAGCAACAATTGCTTCAGACTGCATTTCTAAGTTAACTTCTGGGATATCTACATCAGTGCTATACCCATTTGAGAATGATGTTCCAGCATCTTCAAAGTCGCCTCTAGTAATATCAGTCGGTTGTTTATGATAATTTACTGTTGTTGTAGAATTATCTATAAATTCACCTGAACCTTTTTTAACAACAATATCAATTTTACCATTACCAGCTGTACTTTCGTGTTTAGTATATGCATGATATATAGTATCAACAAATGATGCGGAAGATACAGTAAATGCTCTAACACCTTTTGGATCATATCCTGAAATAGAACCGGTGTTGATTTGCATTATACAATAATTAGCAGAAAAGCCTGATTCATCTGTTAATGTAGAATCAAAATTAACTGATGCTGATGTTATAGATGATGTTGTAGCTGTTACTGTTGTTGTAGATACATCATTAATTGAGTAACCAAATCTACCTGCACCATAAAGACCACCTGATGGATCTGAAGTTAAATTAGTAGCACCAAACATCGAGTCAGCGGATTCTGCAGAACCAAATGGGTGTGCGTTTGCATCTACTGGATCTGATTGATCTTGTGTAAATCCTGCTTGAGCTGTACCATATTTAAAATCTAAATAGAATACTAGACCCGAAGGAAGATTCATTGGTTGTACTGATACGAATTCTTTTGCTGCAAATTCAGCAAAGATTCTTCTTACTAATGGAAGTGCTACACCAGACCATTCTTCTGCTCCTGTGTTTGTTCCTGTTTGTGATGCTTCTTTTACCAATTGTCTTGCTTGGTTTTCAAGAAGCTGAGCCATTCCTGCTCTTTCTGTCTCAGATCTGAGACCTTCTAAAAGTCCTGTCTTTTCCCATTTATTAACATGCGCTAGCGCTTGTTTTCTTTGAGATCCGTCGGGACTTTGTAATAAGTTACTTAAACTCATTTTTTTATCCTTTTTTTTTAAATTAAATTAATCCTGCTAATTTTTTCCAACGATTTGCATGTTCAAATCCTTCAGACAAAATTTGCGTTTTTTCTTTAAACTTTTTAGATGGAGCTGTTGACGTACTAGGACGAGACGCATAAGATTCTTTTACAACACGTTTTTTAGCTGGTTTATTAAAACTTTCTGCTAATGTTGTGAATACTAATTTCGTTTCTCTAGTAGTTGTAGCTCTATCAAAGTTTTCAATTACTTTCATTTTTTGCGATTCTGATAACTCAAAATTGCGGAATAACTTGTTTGTGTAAAGAAGTTTTGCGTTTAAAAGATTGACTTCATTAATAACTGATTTTAAATGATGAATAGTTTTATATGAGTCTTCTAATGCATTTAAAGATTCTTTTAATTCTAAATTTAACCCATCATCATCTGCAGATTCTGCACTAACTTGTGCTTCTTCAACAACTTTTTCTTCTTCATCCTGATCATCTTCTGCAAGAATTTCGTTGATTATATCATCGATACTTTCATTTTGATAAAGTTCTTCTTCAATTTCAGGTTCAGGGTATTCTTCTACGGGTGAATCTAAAACTGGGTCATTTTCTGGTTCTGGTTCCATATCACTTTCTAATTCAGCAATAATTTCATCTAAGCCTAAATCGCCTTCTTCCATTCCAGCTTCACCATATTCTTCGTCAGCTGCTGCGTCATCCATTGGTTCGTCTTCCATCGGTTCGTCTTCCATTTCAGCACCAGGTGCTTCTTTTGACATAATATCTCCGTAGAAATCCATTTCGCCATCGTCATCAGTATCAATTGAAATATCACCAACATCTTGGCCCATTTCATCACCCATGTCATCCATACCCATTTCTCCTTCAGCATCACCCATGTCATCCATACCTGCTTCTGGCTCCATTTCTTCTTCATCTTGTTCTGCAAGATCTTCAGATAATTTAGCTGACAGCATGTTTTGGATTCTTGGAGCAAATGCTTCTTGTAACGCAATCTTTGCATTAGCCAATGCAGTTTCTTTAACCGCTTTAGCATCAGCAATCGCTTCTTTTAGCAAATCTGATTTTGCCATAGTTTTTCTCCTTAAATTTGTTTTTTGGAAATAAGATTATTTTAAATCTTAATAAGAATAAATAATTTTTTATAGACGCTATATAAAGATCGATAGCGTATTCTACAATAAATATAACTAAGTTTAAAAAAACAGTAAAAAAGCCCTAACATTGCTGCTAGGACTTTATATAATATAAAATATAAAATTAAAAATTATTTTGTATATCTTTAATTTGTTGTATATATTTTGCTTTACTAATTTGAGTTCGTCGTTTATTACTCGGCTTTATAAATGTTTGATTATCTTTAAAATTATCTAAAATTTTAGATTCTTTAATTTTACGTTTAAATGTTCTTAATGCGAAACTTAAGTCTCGATCTACTACGGAAACTGCAATTCCATTTCCTGGAACTATAGTTTTATGTTGTTTTTGTTTTTTAGTCATATAACTTATATTTTTAATTTTCTTTTTGGTATAACTGGTTTTGGTTTTTTAGATTTAACATTGAATCTAAAATGTTTTAATTCTGGTTTTTGTGAAAAATATCCTTGGATTTTTTGTGATTCATCTCCTGGATCATCTCCTAATCTAAAATAAAAATATCCAATCTTACCCGATTTTGATATAGTATGATTTATAATAGTAAATCCTTTTCTTTCAGTCCATTGTCGAATTTCGTCAGCAGTCGTTTGTGCTGCAGCAGGATCATTAATAATATATTCAACCCCCCCTCTATAATCAGAAAGATTATTTATGAGTTGTGCTTCTTCTATATCTTGCATTTCATTTAATTTTTTATATCCGAAATAATCTTGATACATTTTTTTGAATATATTCATTGTATTACCTTATAATATATATATTTTTTCATTAAACCAAATTAATCAACATCATAATATTTTTGTATTCCTCCAGCAATGTCTTCAAAAGCTGCAGCCATTCTGCGTTCATGAATCATTACTTCGTTCGCAGATTTTGTAAATTCATTTAATGCAGCATTTATCCCTTTAAATTGTCTAGATGCAGATACTCCATCTACTAAATCATCAGCTTCCTCTGTTACTAAACGATTTGCAGTTTCAACAACTTTGCTAAGATTTTGTATAACTTCTTTTAATTTACCAGTTCCATATACAGATTCTCCCATTTTTGAAAATCCTTTTAATGCATGACGAAAAGCCAGTTTTTCTTCTGTAGTTAATGGTGCTGGTTGTTCTGTAAATACAGTTTTCTTAGTTTCTTCTCTTAATAATTGTTGTATTGCTTTTATGTTACTTTTCATTTTAATATCCTACATTTTCCATCTTCACATAATATCGAAGTTATAATTTCATTTACTTTATTATATTTATTTGTTGTTATATGTTTAACTGATTCATTCATCGACTTAGGGCGCATAAATGCTCCGTGAGTAGATGGATTAGAAACAAAGTCCCAACATATTAATTCAAAATCTTCTTGAACTTCTACTACTCCTTCATTTCTTAATTCTTTAACAGATCCTAAACCTCTAGAACTAATACCCAAAACTATTCCAGCTTTAAATAAAGATTTTAAAATATTTCCAGATGGCGTATCTAAGACTTGTACTGTTCCGTTTAAATCATCACCATCCCACCAAACTTTTAAAACATTATGAGATACATTATTTAAATTAACTACAGATGATTCTGGATGATCTAATTCACCTAAAGCTCTATGTTGATCTATATATTCTTTTTTATATTTTTCACACTCCCTTAATAAAATATGTTTCGGATAAACCCGGCCGTTTTGATTTTTAGCTCCTGCTCTTTGTAATACTCCTTGTACAATAAATCCTCCAGGTACGCCATATTTAGCTCCATTTGCTTCATTTAATGAACCAATTGGTTTAAATTGCATATAATCCATGATTAGTTGTTTTGTCATATTACTCCCCTAATGCTCTAACGCGCTCTGCTATTTTAATTAATTTTTGTGATATTTTATTAAGTGCTTTTTCTGTTCTGGGCCCATAATTATCTCTTGACATACCAGATTCTGTTTTTAATTTATTAGTATGACTAACTAATGTTTCAATCTCTTTTAATTTTTTTGAAACTTCTTGAATAGTTCGTTCTACTTTTCTTTTAGGAGTCATTTTAGGGTTTCCATTAGAAAAGTTAGTATATGATTCAATTAAACGTTCATATTTACGATCCATTGCTTCTTGTACCGTTTCATATTTTAATTTTTTATTTTTCCAATTGGATCTTTTTGAAAATGCTGCAGGAATATTATATCCAGGCGTTGCTGCACTAGTAGACATTTCATTTGTTTGTTTATCTTCCCACACTTCATGACTTAAACCCGGGTGGTCCATTTCACAACTATGTTCTTCGTGATGAGACCCACATTCACCTTTATGTGCTTTACCACACATTTTACATATTGATTTAACTTTAAATAAATGTGGTCCTGCAGGAGTTAATTCATCAGTATTATTTACGTCGATATTACCTCCAGGTGCATATCCACAAGTACCTTCATGAACTTCGCCACACATTTCACAATCATGTTCTTCGTCTAATGGCATACCGTTATGATCTGAAATTCCGTCTCCATTTATGTCGTTTGAATATCCAGCTTGTATCATTTCTTTTGTTTTTTGTAATTCGAGATTATATTTTTCTAATTCTTCTTTAGCAGCTTTGATTTTTTCAGGAGATTCGATTTTTTCTTCTAACTCAACAAACTTATCTTCTATTTCTCGTAAAAATGATTTCATTTATTCACCTGCGTTAATTCGTTAATTAAATCCATATATCGTAACAATGATAAAACATGAGATTCTTTGATTTTCTTTTTATTTTCTACAGAACATAACATTTCAGATATTTTTTCTACTTTAATTTGAGTAGGCTTATCTGTTATATTAATTGCATATTCTTTTAATTGTTTTTTAATTTTAGGAATAATTTTTCCTATATATTGCTTAAAAGCATTAGAATCATTTACGCTAGTTATATATTCACCTAAAAGATTTTTTTGTGATTTTGATAATACACCATATTTTTTATTAAATTTATCAACTAATAAATTATATGATAGTAATCTCATATCTTCTGGTTGTTTTGTATATGACTCTAAAACTATATCTTTATTTGTTAATTTTTTAGACGGTATTCCATTTTCTACAATAATCAATTTACATTTCATTATTTGTTGTGGATTTGCGGATTCAGAATGTTCAAATAACATGTATATTGATGCTAAAACTTTATAATCATTAATATGAGTTTTTGAAATATTTTCAAATACAAAATTTTTAGAAATTTCTTTTACTAAATTATATCGCTGTCTTTTTAACACACTTTGATTTAATTTAGCATGTGCATTTTTAACGTTGCGTATAAATTCTAATGCATACGCTTCAGATTTATAATGTTCTTTTAATAAACTATTATAAAGTTGTAATTCTTTTGCTAATTCGGTATTTTTACCAAAATATTTTTTGATTATATCAATAGTCATGGACTTATCAGATGTCATTGTTTCTGATGTTAATTTTCTTACTAATAATTCAAATAGAATTCCGGTGTTTCTATATTTCGAATGTTTTAATTTTTTCATATTATACCGATAGTTTATTATAAATATATTTAAAAAAATTATTCTAGTATATTATCTTCATCTAACATAGTTCCAGTGTCATTATTTTGTTGTTTTTCTTTTAATGATTCTGTAATTATATCAGGTGTTTTATTATATTTATTTTTTAACATTTTTAGTAAATTATTATTTTCTGTAGTAAATGACATTTTTCTTTTGTCTGGATTTGGCCGGAATGCTGTTTTTTGATTATCAACATCAAAAGATTGTTTTAATGTTTTCTGGCCGGTTGCATCCCATCCAAATGCATTATCATGTTGTCCAAATTTAATTCCTTCTTTTGGACGGCCTCCCTGATCTTTTTCTTCTACTTCGTCAGATGACATATGTATTGACGCTAAATCATGAGGAGTACCATATGATACGCCTGTTACTGATGGATCATTTCCTTCTTGTTCTATTTGTGTTTGTCGGAATCTTAATTTAAGATCTTCTATAACATTAGTTCTTTCATGTAACCATTGTTCTTCTGACATATTAAATATATATTCATAAATATATTTGTCAGAAACTAATTTACTATCTTTCATTGTATTAGCTAATGTCATTTTTTCAGTCATTAACGCTACTTTTTGTTGATCGTAAATTATTGATGGTGCTGTTAATTCTAATTCAAATCCTACTAAATCTTCTCCTTCAAACCCCTGAGCATATAAATGAACTATAGCAATCTTAGTTAATTCAGATATCATTATTTTTTGTAATCGTTCTATTGTTCTAGCAAATCTAATATCCATGGATGCTAATGTAGTTTTGCCTTCAACCCCCTCATCAAATCCTAAAAATGGTTTTGGTATTTTAAGAGCAGCCATCATTTTATGTTTAACATAATCAATATCTTCAATACCAGTAAAAGTCATTCCTGGTAAAGTATCAATAGATGTTGATGACTGTCCTCCTCTTACTGGTAAATAATAATCTTCTAACATATTATTAAGATTAAATTTAAGATTATAATTTCCGGTAGCTGTGTCAATATGTGGTATCTTTTTCATTTTATTAATAACTTGTTCCATATATGTATCAACTTCATTTGGTGGAATGTTACCAATATCAATTTTAAAAATACGTTTTTCTGGAGCTCTCATTATACGATGAATTAACATTGCATCTTCTAACATCATTAATTTCTGAAATTCTTTTCTTGCTCCTTCGAGCATACTACGACCATATGGTAAAAAATTTGAATCTGATATCATACGGAAATGTGCCATTTCATAAACATCATATCCGGCATGGGGACTTGAAGCATGACGAAATTTTATATTATATTCACCTGTTTCTTCATTATATTCTTCAGTACGTTCTACTTCATAACTAGAAAAAGGCCTTGCGTTTACTATTCCTAATTCATCAGCAATATCTAATTTTAAAAAGAAATCGCCATATTTTGCCATATTCCTAATCCATGGCCACATATTGAAATCTATATTTAAAACATCATTAAATAAATTTTGAAGTATTTTTTGAATATTTGTTTTATTACATTTAATAGCCAATACTTCTCCAAATTGATTAGCTAATGTAGATTCGTCTGAATATATATCTAATGCCGAGCTAATTATTGGATCTTTATCCATCATTTCATAATCAACATATAACTGTATACGATTTTGGTTTGCATAATAATTTGAATCATACCCTCCATGACCACCGACTTTCCAACGATTAGATCCATGTAATCTTGTATATCGATCAGCTATTTTTGTTTGACTTATATTACCAGAAGACTGTAATCTATTGGTATCTACTACTCGTATTTTATCTTTACCATATGCTCGTACGATAACATTAGTACTAAATAAAGTTCGTAAACGTTTTCTTAATGACGCCATTTTAATATATTATTTTTTTTTATAAATATAACTAACTACAGAAGCCAGGTCAAATCTTCATCATTTGAACCATTATTCCATTTCCAGCCTGAATTCTCTGCGTTTGGTTTTCCTGTGTATATAACCGGATCTGATTTTTGTAAACGACTAATAGCTCGCTTATTTAGATCAATTCCTTGTTGTCTTAATTTTAATGATGTATCTCGTAACCAAAGGCCGATAGCAAAACTCATTACTAAATCATCATTATAACCTATTTGTGCTTGTGCTTTTCCATTTAGCCAAATAAACACAAATAATTCTTGTATTAACCTTTTACTGCGAATTAAAGGAGTCTTTTCTCTCATATACATTTCTAACGCAGATATCATTAATGGTCTGGTTCTACTAGTAGTAGATACTCCCGGTACCATTTTTGTTTTATCTTTAATGTCATAACCTTTCTTAAGATGTACCTCTAAATCTACATATCCATCGTCTTTATATGTATAAAATAAATTTTCATAATTTCTATCTAATGCTGGTTGAATTGCGGCCCATCCTATATTAGCATTTTCAATTGCTAGTAATGCATTATTCCATTCTGTTGCCACTGTTACTAGCATATTTCCAAAGTCTTTCGGTGGAAGTTTACCTTTATATTCAGCAACTTGTTTTATAGATTCAATTTCTATAACATGAAATGTAGACCAATCAGCACCATCACCCCGAGCGACATCAGCAACTACTACATAATCTTGACTATAATCCGGATATTCCCATATCCAATACGCATTGTCATACCCTCGTTTCTCAACAGGTTCAATACAATTATTTTCATATTCTTGCAAACATTTACCTTCTACAACAGTATGCCCGGATGAAACAAAATCACAATCACATTCCTGTGCTGCCCCCCTTTCTCCTAATAATTGGGTTTGTCTTGACCTCCATTCTTGATCTCGTTCTGGATGTACTGTCCAATGTAATTTTATATTATGCCATTCTGTATTTGGATTTGTTTCTCCGTCAACCCATGTTTTATGAAACCAATTTCCTATACCATTTGGGGTAGAAAGTACAATAGCCGATCCACCAGTTGATAATGTTGCTTGCGATGCTATCCATATTTCTTCTACGTTCCGGATAAATGCAGCTTCATCTACTATTAACAATGACAATGCCTCTGAACGAGCACCTGTTGTAGCAGAAGATACCGCTTTTATCTGCGATCCATTTTTAAACTTTAATGATAATTTATTATCTGCCTCTATATTACCTTTAAGCCAACTTGGTAAATTGTCATGCATTATTCTAACTTTAGTAACTAAATTTTTAGCTACTTCTTGTGTAGTTGCAATTACTAATGTGTTAAAATCTTCTTTAAATAACATACACCATAAAGCATAGCCGGCAGTCAATGTTGAAATACCTAGTTGCCTGGATTTTAAAATTACACTATATCTACTGTCTTTTAATTGAGCTAATGATGTTTCCTGAAAATCATATAAATTAAATTTTATTTTTCCTCTTTTTGGGTGTTGAATATAACAATATTGCCGCATAAAAAATATAGGATCGGCAGCACACATTGTATACTGCTGTCGAATTAAATCTTTTATATTTGGTTTATTAGTCATCTATTTTATAGCTTGTATGATAAATATACTAGTTACGGTTGTTGTTAATATTCCACCACTAAACCATAATAATTTACTATCATACCATTTTGGTTGAAGTCTTTTTTGACGTTCAACATATAAATTTATATTATTTTTTAATAATGTAATTTGTTGTTCTTTATATTCAAGTTGTAATGAATCTAATTTAATTAAATGATCTAAATCTTGAATTAATGATGATTGTTGTGATATCAATTGATTATTAATTGAATCTGTATAATATAATGAATCTAACGTTTCAGAGATATCATGAATTTGTTCTTGAGTAAAACATGTATCTACTTGTGCAAATGAATAATTGCATATAATAAAAAATAATACGTAAATCAACCATTTCATTTTTTCTTTGTTTTAGATATAATATTTTTCTTTGCTGCAGCTGCAGACTTTTTCTTTGGAGGATGTTTTGTAGCTGGCTTTTTGAATTTTGATGATTTTGTTTTTTGAATTTGTTTCTTTTTAGCAACAATTTTCTTTTTAACTTCAGTTTTTTGGTCTTCTACTTGTTCAACTTTTCCTTGCAATTTTTCTACAGCTTTTTCATTTTCATCGATTTTTTCATCGATTTTTTCAACTGTTTTTCTTTTTCTGAAAGTATTTAATGTAAGTATACCTAGTAAAACTACTATTATACCTA
>Ga0209756_1000888_pt1 | contig 28652 bp, 38 predicted proteins | sample ETNvirenome_6_85_FD_184071 | JGI IMG/M metagenome (GOLD analysis project Ga0209756, IMG submission 184071) | Marine viral communities from the Pacific Ocean - ETNP_6_85 (SPAdes) (version 3) | ecosystem: Environmental > Aquatic > Marine > Oceanic | place: Pacific Ocean | collected 2013-06-19 | reverse complement strand
TCCTGAGTTGGCAGCGTTCCTCTGTTTTAGTAAATCATTTCCTGTATCAGCCCACCATTGATATGCAAAAGTGGTTGAGGGTGCTGTTGCACCACTACTGCACTCTGCAAGTGATTGGAGAGCAGAGTTGATATCTGCTCTGACCGTAGCTCCGTCACTGTTAGCTATGTTATAGTCATGTTGCATTTTGCTTTCCTCCTAATTTTAATTCATCGTTTATCTTTCTTTTAATGGACTGCTCATACCACCTGACCCACTCCTTGCACTCGGATGGTATAGGCTTATCATTAACAAGTGCTTTCATAAGTAAATAAAACACATTGTCCTTGTCTACTCCTTCAGGCTTCGGAGATGGCCTACCATGACCAAATCCGAGTGGCATAAAGGTACTTCCTGTCCATCTATATTTGTTTAAAGCTAAATCACAATCGTCAGGAACTTTAACTTGTCCTTCTACTGAGTTTCCACTCTCATCGTATCCTTTAGAGTTAATTGCAGAAAACCCTATCAACACTTTATTCTTATCTAAAATTGCTATTTTCATTTATACAACCTCCTCTGCCTCGATAACTAACGTATCTACTTTTATATTAAAAGCATTGTCATCAGATGTTAAATTAACTCTAAAATCAAAACCCCTTGCCTCAAACTCAGCACTTTCTATATTTTGCCAATCAGTCCATGTGGGAGTTCCGCTCGTGTCATCATCCGTGTGCCTCTCCTGCACCCTCGCATCACAAGAGGTTGAATCAGTGCCGTCAAAGTCCTCCCATACGTCAATACTACTTGTTCTGTCATCGAGATTATCAAGTGGATTAAAAACGGTAACACCGATATCCGTTGTGATTCTAATCTTCTCTACTGACCCAAAATCAAAACCAGTTGCAAAGTCATAAGTTCCTGTTGGCTCACTTCCACCGTAATAATCAACACTGCTAACAGTGTCAAGAGAGGTTATATCATCAAATAATCCAGCCGATGCCAGTTTCAAAATACTATCAACAGCTATTGTATTGGTGTGAGTGCCAGTGTATGTGGTACTCTCCGTTACAGTGTCCACATTCGCAAAGGACAATACACTGGCTTGCTTTGTGGACACCTTGACAACCGTACTCGCTCTCTGTCCTTTATCAAATACTTTTGCTAAATATGTGCCAACCTTTAAAGGCAGTAACGCGCTCAGGTCAGTTCCCTTACTTGCCTCACCAATACCTACCGACTCCCCCCATGAGGCATCAGCAGTCGTAGTCTCCTTGCTATGTCTGAATTTTACAGAACCGCCAAATCTTACATCTAAATCTTCCAGTGCATCCCACCTTAATAATACTGACGCACCAAATGTATTTATATTTAAATTGCTCAAAGGGCTTGGTGCGCTTGTCTGTCCTATAACATAAATTGCATTACTGTACGACCAATCTCCTGTGGGTCGCAATCTCGCCTTATCAACCCAATGTAATCTAATATCATATGTGCCACGATTCTCCACATCCTCAATTATTATCTCACTGTCAGTCTGTGATGACAATACAACTGGTTTAAAATCCTGTTCGCTCCCTGTCACCCTTATCTGTGCCTCTACGACTGCGTCAGGAAATCCATTTATTGTTCCGTAAGAAATCGCAATTCTTGGTATAAGAGTATTGCCAGCACCCAGTTTTAAAACACTCTCATCTGTCCTTGTTTCAAGAACAGTCACTTCTGGGATTAAGGCTTGTGGAGTTACCTTAGAGTCAAAATCAGGGAGGGTTGTCGTGTCTGCTGTATAAATACCGTCAGAGTATGGAACGATTGTCAGCCTTGCCTGTAGGTCTCCCAGAGGCTCAACGGTCAACAACAAACCTTTTATAGTCTCTGAGTCCGCCAAGCCGAATCCAAAAATATCACCCACCACTGGTATATCAGCCGAATCAATTACCGAGTCAAAAACGACAGTTGTCTGGTCTCCTACGTCAAGCGTTATCCCTCTTGTTAGCCCTGCATTATCTCTTGTCCTGATACTCAAGCCGTAACTCTTACCACTCTCCATCGTAAGTGTCTCGTCAACTGTCACCCCTGTGCAATCTCCAGAGCCGTCAACTTGGACTGCCGTTATCCTTCCAGCCTTTAACCCTACCAGTAGTACATCGTGAGTGACGAGTACAAGGTCTCCACGTCTTGCTACCAGATATTCAAAGTCCACATTGAGTGTCCACCGCTCAGGCCTTAAACGCATTTGAGCAAGATTGAATCTGCCATGTTTCCAGATATGGTCTGCGTCTGTCATCCCGATGGAGTCTAGCTGTTCAAATACGGTTGCGCTCCCTGCGTCATATCCATCATCGTAGACTATGCGTTCATCTTGTTTGTAGTCAGTATCCTTATTTGCAAATCGCATTCTGAGTGCGTGAGGCACATCAACAAAGTCTTTCTCTGCCTCAAAATTGGATGAATTTCTAGGTGTAAAATGCTGCACAGGAATGGTTTGTTCCTTATCAATAGCCACTCCCCATTTGCCGTCTATCTGCACTGGTGTGGCTCGACCTGCAATAGAAATATCTGATAACAACTCCCAGACACTACTCTGAAAATCCCTGACCATATTAAACTCATACCCCTCACTTGCACAGTGAGTGTGCCATGTCTGGAGAGATGATAGGTCAATCCTACTGTCAGCCAGTGGCGATGCCATTGCGTCACTTTGTAGTACATGTCTAAAGATTGACGCTGGGTTACTTGATACTCCCTCTACCCATGTAGAGCCATTCCAATCAAGCATATAACTGCTCACCTTTGCACTCAGATTATCTATAATTCCCGATAGTTGATTTGTTGCCCTGACTTTTAAAGCCATCTTTGCAAGTGGAAATGGAAAGTCAATAGGTTCTTCGTCTGTCACTGTCTTGGTTGCCGACCAGTGCATCAAATCAAATATCCTTGACGAGTCTGTGTCTGCCGTTGTTCTTCTTAGCCTGATATCATATTGACCCCTTGATGGTGTTTTCCACTGGTAGCCATATCTCACCGCACTTGATGAGTTGTCTGTCATTGTGAGTGAGAGATAACTACCACCATGAGAGGGAGCAGTTATTTTTGTAATTGTCTTAAATACTTTTGAGCCTGTGACCGACGTGGCTGACCCTGCTGTAAACGCTGGGAGAGTTTCTGTCTGGAAAACATCACTTGTGTCTGTACCTTCCACGATTACTTGGACTGCATCTATCTCCGCAACTAAACCTCCAGAGGTGGCTCTAATTGTAGACGGCTCTGGTAGTGCATTTAATCCGCTTGTAATTACCTGAGTGGAGGTTGTGTCTGTAATGGCATCATGTACCTTTGTCCATGCCGTATAGTCATATTCTTCCCACACCCATTTATACCCTCGCCTATGGTGTGGCTTATGAACCCTCCTTGTTCCTGTGGTTTGATAACCAGACTCAACCAAAGTCGTGACTGCATTCAACTTTGAATTACTGACCGATAAATTAGGATTTAACCAATCGCCAGCCGTATCTGTCTCCCTGTACTGCATCTCAAGGTTAACTGTTCTGTTCTCCCTGTCGCCATTATCATTAAAATTAACCAAACCTCTCGGAAACACAACGTCAACAATTAACTCATCGGCATCCAGTCCAGAGGTTCTTGTTGTCCAATCGTCTTCCTGTTTTAAAAGAGCAGAAAAGTCCTCCTGCCCAACTGTATCAGGAAAGATAGTGATGTCAGGGTCTCCACTCACACCCTCCATAACCTCATATTCAATGTCATCAAATTCACCGATGGGTGTATTACCTATTTTAATATCTTCTACCTTTAGTCTGCCATATCCAAAGACAAGCAGCATTCTTAAGTGCTGGTCATCGCCTACAATCTCGGTGTAAGTGCCAGCGCCCAGAGGAGGCACACTTTTGTGAACACCAAGAACAACAGGTATAATTCCAAATGGGTTCGGTCTGTTTTTAGCACCTTCTATAAATAATGTGGGTGAATCTCTCAGCCCTGATGTACCCGATAGCATACCCATGCTTGGTGCAGATGGTGTCTTTGGCGGTGCTAGAGCGTTCATCGCTAACATACCTATACCCATTACTGCACCTTTAACAACTGCCGTTCCGAATGCTGTTAAGGCAAAGCCTGACGCTGATGTCATACCTCCAATAGTTCCAAGCGTTCCGAGATAAGCATTAATGGCATACGGAGCAATAAAAGCCGCTGCTATAATCGCCACTGTCATAATAGTTCTTAGAGGATTCTTACCACCACCTCCACCACCCATAGGCACAACCCTGATAGTGACAAGGTCATTCATTTTTGGATATACAGCCTCCCACTCACTTCTCGGTATTATTTTATCATTTAGGACTATGTGAGCGTGTCTGCGTAAAACTGTATCAGGCTGAGCCAGTGCAAGTATATCGCCAAGAGAGTTATTATCAGCCACAACCATGTCCACCCTCTGTACCTTAAATGGGTGTGGAGCAGCCACAACTCTTATCCCTTCTGATTTGACCAGTTCATTTTTAGCAACCATATCTATATATCCCCTCGACCCTAAAATCTTTCATTCTTTGTAGGCAAGTATTAATTCCATGTTCAACGTGAAGTATTTTTTCATCAGTTACAACCAGCCCGACATGACACATCCTTCCATACATATAAAGAAAAGCGATATCGCCCATCTCAGGTTTATCAACTTTATGCCAAGACAACTCCCGACCTTTTAAATAAAGCTCTGCCAGTAACTCCCTGTCTTTTGTGCTTGTGTAATCGTCTGTGTATGATGGTAACTCAATGTCAAATAATTCATAATATGCTACACAAATTAAACCCCAACAATCCCAACTCTCCCACGTTCTGCCATGAGGCTTAAAAGGTACTCCCACCGCTTTCCGACAAAATTCATTGATATTCATATTGCAAATAATCCTTGAAATTGTGCTGGTGAAAATTGACCAATCGGGAAAGGCTCAAGAGCAATATCCTCCATTGATAAATCGCCTGAGACTTTCGTCATATCCCATTTGACATTTCTTAATGTAAAAGGCGCAAATGTTATCTCAATCGTGTCTGGGTCTGCTGCTCTTATTACTGAAATTGTGACCTTCGGTGCTGTTGATATATTTCTTATACTCTCAGCAATCTCCCTTGATACGTTGTCAATCACTAACTGCGCTGATGGTGTGCCGTCTCCAGTTGAGTCTGGGAGAGTTATTTCAAATGGATATGCGACAAATAAATTACCATCACTTGTGATATTTTCATTATTATTAACAACCCTGATGGGAGTGATATCATCATGGGTGATGGTGAGCAACACAAGAAAAACGTCATCTGTCTCCTGTAAATACGCTGCCTCCTTAAATGAATTAGTTATTGCCATTATGGTAGTACCTCAAGATTGAAAACACACTTCCATTCTCCAGCTACCTTTGTCATCTTCGGTGGTTTTTTAAATCTATATGTAATATTAGTGCTGTCATCAACAGGGTCAACCCATGTAAAAGAGCTTGCCCCTTCATTCAATGTTGTGATAAAAAAAGTGTCAAAAGTTGCTCTCTGCGCTGCCGTAAATACCATAGGGATATCAATATTCCTTACAGCTGCTGTGAATTGTTTCCTCACTTTAGGTGCGCCAGTGTCCATCTGCGACCTGAGAGTGGCTGTCTGCCTCTCCTCTGTAACACCTCTAAAATGTTTCTGCGGTAAACTCGCTGGATATGTCTCAGGCATTTTATATTATCTCCCTGCTAATTGTGGACTCAAATTTGAAAAGGCTTTTGTCATCGCAGTGAATGTCTTACTGCCTGAGCGTATATTATTTGCCATCTTCTCGTCTAGGATAACGTCAATTTTTCTCATGCCTCCAGACGTAGTACTCTCCTCCGTCTTAGTTCCTTCTGGTGCGCCAATAATATTGACCTCAACATTACTCCCCCCCATCCCTGCGAGCTGGCTTAGAGGTGCTACAATCTCAGGCTCACGCTCGGCAAGCATGGAGAAAGTTGGCTTATTAACAATCCCCCCTTTTGCGTTACTTCCGTATGTGAAACCGCTATCCCAAGAACTATCCCACCCCCCTGACATATCAAGCGGTGACATCATACCTACAGTCGCTTGGTCTACTTTACCAATGCCAAATAGACTCCCACCTTTAAACATATTAGATATCAAAGGTTCAATAATCTGTGTCTGGATAATCATTTGTGTTATCATCTTGCCGAATGACTGAAGTATCCCTGTGAATGTTGTCTCTGCACCCCATAACATATCGTTTAAAGTGCCTGAGAACCCACTCGCCCAACCCTCAACTGCATTCTGGACTCGCTCAAAAGTTGAGACCCCTTTATCCTCCATCTCACTAAAGGTGTTACCATAGACCACACCAAGTTGCTCCAGTTCTCCACTGATAGCTTTAATTTTTTCTCCAGCCTGTTCTGGAATAAAACCCCCTGTCTCTGGTAAAGAAAGACCCTTCATTGACTCACCGCCATATCTGCGACCCTCTTGCACGAATGCAAGATAACCCTCTAGCTCTTTAATTTTTTTCTGTGCCTGTAATCTTTCATACGCTGGAGTTCCTTCAACTTCCCATGCAAACTTTCCACCCCTAGTAGCGTGAATTGCCATAGCACCACTAACCTCATCTGCCTTTATCATCTCGGCATTCATAGCCTTTGCACCAGTTACAATATCTGTAATAGCATCAGCCATCTTAGTCAGCGATGGTGTCAACTTAATGACCGCATTCTCCCAGAGAGATTTAAAAGATGTCTCCATCTTCTCAATCGCATCGGTGAACTCCTCCATCTGCTGCCCTTCAAGCTTACTGAATGTATAGCCCATCTTTTCTGCAAGCTCTACTTGTTTTTTTATAGCATCAGAACCCTGATTGATGGTTGGTATTAAATCAATTCCAGCCCTTCCCAATACGGTCTGTGCGACTGCTGACTTTCTTGCACCATCTTCCATCTTAGCAAAGGCATCAGAGATATCATAAAAGACAGCAAGTGGGTCACGCAGAGAGCCATCAAGGTTTTTAATGCTCACATCTATATCATCAAATGCCTTTTTAGCCTCTGCCCCAGCACCCCCCTTTATATCAAACATCATTTTAGACACTGTTTTCATGCCTTTAGCAAAGGAGTCAATGCTTGCACCTCCTAAATTCATAACAAGTCTGAATGCCGATAGAGTTTCAGTAGCCACACCGGTCCTCGCTGACATCTTAGCTATCTTATCACCCAAGTCAGTGACACCTTTTATTGCCTTTGTGAGTGCATAGCCAGCGATGAGAGCAGCACCTATCTGCATCATCCTTGACTTTAACATCTGTGCAGCCAGCCCAGCTCTTTTCATCTTCTTTTCGAGTTTCTGGGTTTGTTTGCCAGCCTTCTTGATGCCCCTGTCAAATTTCTTTGAGTCTGTTTTTAACTCAAGTATTGCATCGCCAATTTTTTCAGCCATTTTTTATTTACCTCGCTCGTCAACGACTTCAATCCCCATTGCCGTAAGCACCATTGCTTTAGCTTTATGAGCATTTTTATTATTACTTTTTTTCTGGGATTTAGTTTTCAACTCTGTTTGTTTTTGAAGTTTATTCATAATGCGCTTGCTTTCGTCTGCTTTGATACTGCCTGACGCTACTGCATGTGTAGTGATAGTGCTTAATGACTCCTCTGCCTCGATGATGGGTAACATCGTTGCATAAGCATTTAACAACTTAAATGGGATGTTGAGCCAATCGGTAATATTGCCACCGTAAAATCGCTGGAGTCTGGGTAGAATAGTACCCCAATCCTCCACGCTATGACTCTCGGTATTTACTCCGTCTTTTTTTTTAAAAGACCATTGACTTCCATGTAAGCATTTACAATCTCAATCTTTTTGGTGATGGAGAGTTTCTGTAGAACCTCTGGATTAATTTCAACAATGACAAGGGAGAGGAGTGATTGCAGAATTGCATTATATCTCTCCTCGTCATCAACTGTGTTAATCTCTCCCACACTGGATAACTGTGTGCCAAGCTCATTGAGTTTCTGTCTGCTTGTAATACTTAGGTCGTCAAGTCCGCAGAGTCCGTAAGGCACACCATCAATCTTGATGTGTGCCTTAACGGAATCCGTTGACAAATCCAGTAATAATTCTTTTTCGTTATTCATATTATGACGCTGCCGCATCTCCTATAAACATTCTGCCGTAAGGAGAGTTACCAGAATTATATGTATAATCTGCGATTGCTTTCAGGTCAAACTTAACACCGACATTCTCTGACTTGTTAAAGACAAGCTCCAGTGAACCCGTCTGAACACAAGCAGGTACCTCAATTTGAATATTTTCTGTAGATAGGTCTGATGATTTATCCTCACCTCTAATTAAAAGAGCCTTGCTTGTCATAGACAAACCTCTCAAGAGGTTAAAGCTCTGTGAGCCTCCAACTGATGAGCCTGATGCAGTGTCTGTGGTCGTAGTTCCTAAATTAAAAGCCTTGATAATTTCAGCAGAGGTTAAGTCGTACAATGTAAATGATACAGACATTTCCTCAAGCGTTCTTGACACTTTCAAAATCTCAGTACCGCCAGCAAAAGCGTGATTTTCATTTTCCTGTGTCAGTGATATCACTACACCATCCTCACCATAATGTCGCTTACCACTTGAGCCTATCTTCGCCCAGTTCCCTGCTGGAGTCTGACTTAAATCTGTGTAAGTCTCATCCACAGGAGCCATGTAAACGTCAAAAGCTCCGTTAATAATTTCAATGCCCATTTTAAAGCCCTCCCATTTTAAAAATATTAATAAAAAAAATTGCTTATGATATAATTGTCTCTTTAAATCCAATCAACCATGTGTCGATTACAACCGACCACTCAGTTACACTCTCCCTCGTAAAAGTTGCACCCCCAGAATGCTCTGCACTCGTCAGGCAAGTTGACGATGTTACATTCCTCTCCATGTCTCTCAAGACAGGCTTGAGCGTTCTCCATACCTCACTCGCCTCATAAGGTGTCTCACCGTAACAGTAAAAATCAACTCTAAGCTTATACATATCAAGGTAACTCGCATAGCCTACACCTCCAGCAAGGTTGCACACTATTGCCTTTCTCGGCATATCATCTGTTTCGCTCTCAGGTAATTCCAACCCAAAAACCCTAGTGCCTAACGCACTGGAAATAGCTGACTGAGCTTTCAAATATGTGATGAGTGCTGCCAAGCCATCCTGTATTGCCATTTTTTACCTTTTCCTCTTTTTCTCTGATAACATCTTCTTTTTGATATTCTTTTTTAAAGATGGGTAGACAACATCTGCTGCTTTTCGCAAAAAAGAACCACGCTTAAACTCAAGCCAGTAAACATAATTGCCCTCAGGGTGTGTCCATATACTCCCCCACAATGCCCTCAAGCTCTTAGATGTTGCAAATTCTTTTTGACGGATGCTGCCCTCTGCCACTCCGGTCCTGTATTTCCACTCTGGATGATTATTAAGAGCATGAACAATAGTGTCTTTCACCGTCTCATTTATTGCGTAGGCTGTTACCGCCTTTATTTTCTTCCTTAAATCATTTCCATACCATTTAACCGTCACTCAACCACCTTTAAGTCAGCCTCATAATGTGTATATTTTCTCGTCTTTTCTTTTATCTCAAAATTACCTGAGTATAATGATGTACCTTTTTTATCTGTGATAGCCGTTATCCTGTCATCCTCTGTAACATCTTCATCAAGAGGGAATGACATTCTCAATACCTCAACTGTTGCCGTCTTGCCACCATCAACAATCATTGTCTTACCGTCATTATATACCCTACATGGGAGTGTCAGGTGAGAACCCCAGTCAGGTGGGAGTGGGTTGCCATATGAGTCTACTCCTGTTTCAGTGTTCCGTTCAACCGTAGCCCTGTAAATCATTGCAGACCTCATACAAATAAGCCCTCATTTCTTAGCCCTGACAATATCTTCTCTCTCTCCCTCGTGTAATCAAAGGAGGCTGAGTTGTAATCACCAGCCCTCTCACTCACCAGCCCTTTATACTCAATGTCCAGCTTAATTAATCTTATATATACTGCAACTCTCCTGTCTGTCGTATCTATTGGAGTATAAGTGATTTTTAACCTGTCACCCCACAACCTCCTACCGTTCGTGCCGTCTGTAAGCCTGTCGAGCTGCATACCATGTCTCTGTGCATAGTCATCAGATGCCAAAGTCGTGTCAGCAGTTCCCAGAGTCTCCACAATACTCGTGATACTGGAGATGGGTCTGGTTGCCCATACGGATTTAACACCGCCCTTAATGTCATCAACCTGAGAGCTAACTGCTCCGAACTTCTGGTCAATATCCTGTTCTGCTGCATCCATTATCCGCTCAAGGGCTGCGTCTGCAAGCCCTGTCTCCACATGGGTACGGACTTCTGTTGATGTTAATAGTGCCATATATTAACCCCCGAACTTAACGGTTTTCTTTTTCGTTGTCTTTGCCTTATTTTCAAATGTCACTTCCTTATTACTTCCCCTGTCTTTTTCTTTTTCTTTTTCACTCATTAGGTGCTCATATTTTGAAGGGATTTGCCGACCTTTAGCGCATAATAAAAACGCTGCCTTAATGTCTCCCTCTTTGACCACCTTCTTGCAATCTGATGTGAGATATAACCTTTCTGTTGCTATCATTGGAATCCCTTTTTATTTTTCATTAAAATGATAAAAAAAAGATAGAGGAGTGACAGGATTTTTATACCCTGCCACTCTCTCCACTACCTCCCCACTACCTTATATACCTGTCACTGTACAGAATGCTGCTGGTCTGTAAACAGGGAACGCACATCGCATCTGCGCCCTGATTGCCTTCTTACCCTTGATGAAATAATCATCATGGCTGTCAGACACTTGAACCTCAACACCTTTACGGACAACTAGCTCGCAGAAGTTGGCAAAGTCGCCAACAAGTGCTGTATTTTCAGTCTGTGCCGTACTCTGAATCACTGGCACTCCAAAGATTCTGTCCGCACCAGTATCAGATGGTGAACCCCACAAATAGATACCATCTGTGGTGGTCTGTAATCGGATAGTCTGCCAGTCATTCGGGTGCATTACAACTGCACTCGGCTCGGCTCTCCCTGTGCCTGTACGCACAAGAGTCATCGCCTTATAAATTGCATCCTGTTCACTATCAGAACCAAGTGCCTGAGTCTGTATGCCTGTCACGCTGTTTATACCTTCGAGATTCGGAGCAGTGCCATCACCGACCAATAACTGGAGGTCAAGCCTTTGCTGAATCATGAAACGCAAACGATTATCCAGCAGAGATGAGATACGAGCCTCATCCTCAAGCTGCTCATCTGTCGTTGGAATAAATACAGCTATCTTGCGGACATTAGAAGTCTGTTCAGTGTACACCAACGCTGCCTCGCCATAGCTTGCGCCCTCTGCTGCCTCTGCTGCATTGTTTGTGAATGTTGTTTCTTCCATATAGACAACACTATTCTGACCTGTATTTCCGATTGGCACAATATCCACTACCTTCGGTGCTGCCCTTTGAGCATCATAAACAACTCTCCCTGTCCTTGTACTCTCTGGAGACCACCCTGCACTTGTCTGGAATAAAGTCTTAACACCCATGTCAATGGTGTCAACCGCTCTCTGCGCCCTGTTTTTATAAGCCTTTGACTCAACAAAAAGCTCGCCGAAAGTTTTATCATAAGCAAGCTCGCCACTCGCCTTGACACCTGACGGAAGAACGATACTGCTCTTAGCCTCAAGCTCGCTCTCTCTTTTCTTTGTTTCCTGTGCAATCTTTTCAGATTTAACAAGAGCATCTATTTCTTTGCCTAAATCATTAAGCTCAAGATTCATCTCCTCGACCTTCTTTGCTTTTTCTCTTGACGTACTGACACCATCTCCCAGACAAGTCACCTTGTCCATGTCGATATCTTTGCCAGCCTCCTCAAAAACTTTAGCCAGTTTGTCATTCTTGACTTTCAGTTCTTCTCTTAATCCCTGTAGCTTGTTCATTTTGCTACCCCCTATTATTTTAAATGTTTTTTATTCTCAAATACGATTCTCTGATATGCAAGTCTCAGCCTGTCCATATCACAACCCTCATCACTATCAACAAGCACACTTATTTCATTTTCCAACTCTGTAAGCAGAGTTTTAAATGTAATAAGCCCTTGTGTATTAGCTGCTGAAAGTTTCCTTCCTTCCTTCGCTCTGAGTTCTGCAAGCGACTCAGCTCGATTAATAAAAGCCTTGACATCGGTAAGCAATGTTAAAGCTCTGTCCATTTCCTCTTTAAATGTCATGTTCGCTGATGATTTAAGTTCCAGAGTGCCAGTTCCTATCCCTGCGCCTCGAATCACTGGTGATACTTCATGCACCTTTAAACTCTTGAGGTATCTGACTTTTTTTCCATCCACGATACCCTCCTCGCTGTCAATAACGTCATAACCGTATGACCACTCTTGTAGAGGCTCTCCGTTATCAAGGTCAAACTTGAGTGCCGAATACCACTCCTTAGCCCTGACAGCATCGTCATCAAGGTTAAATTTAAAATCAGCCACGGCAAAGTTGCCCTCCTCCTTCAGTATAGCCTTGCCCAATCTCGGAGAATGGAACTCATGCGCTCCCAGCAAATTTACGTGCTGCTCCCCGAAAGCTCCCTCAGTAGTTATATCTCCATCATGGTCAATCGTATTAAGCTCGGCAATGATAGCAGTACCCTCACCCTTGCTGCCATCCATCTCTTTGAGCTTAAAAAGTTTCTGCTCCATTGTTATCCCTCCCTCAATAAATAATATATATCACTGTCCTATATCTTCCTCGATAGGTTTTGGCATCGCCACCATCATCCTTGTGCAGTTAGGATGTTCACCCTCCATCAACGCCTCTCCCTCTTGGAGACTGACAACCCTCCCTACCATATTGTCACATTCCTCGTCAAATGAACCTTTGCGTGAGTCCATTATCATTACTTCTGTGACACCACCCTGACGGTAAGAGTCAGCAGCCGCCATCCTTTGAGCGTATGTTGTTTCTGTTCTTGCTATCAGGGTGGCTCTGGTTTGTGGTCTCTTGAATCTCCCAGCTGGTATCTTATCCCTTAAGCGTCTCGCAAGTTGAGCAACTGCCTCACCTTCTTCCCTACCTGTTGCCAGTTCCTCATATACCCTTTTCCTTGCCGATGCCCCCATGTCAAGCATCCCGACCCTTTTACCACCCTCTGCAAGTATACGAGCCTCATTTGTGTCAAGTATGCTGATACCCAAATCCATCGTGGCGTTGATTCTTTTCTGGGTCGCCTTCATGATGCGTATATAATTTTTCTGATACACAACACCCATATCAGTTTCAAAACCTGCGATATCAAGCCGAGCAGCAATTTCACCAGCCAGCATCGCATCTCGACCAGCATTCTTTTTTAAATTCTTCTCGTCACTTAAAACCTCAAGAGCTACATCACCAATCTTATCACCAAAACTTTTAAGCACCTTTAAGATGCCGACCCTAAAACCACGCTCATGCTTGACAATGTCAATATCAAACTCACGAGCCAGCCTGACTTGCTTTCTCGTTGGTCTCCTTTTCGGTGATTGCTCAATTACTCTCTCGGATAATATTGACAATTTTTGTCCTCAGTTTTTAAGAGCATCTTTTATCTTATCGAGTTTGTGTGCGACCCCTGTTGACACAAAGCCACCTGACACTACCCATAATATTTCTGCATACACTGGCAGACCTGTTATATATAACCCTGCACCAATGACTCCAAGTCCAATACCTATCAATGATTTGTAACCGCTTAACATTCTTATCCTCCCTATTCTATTTCTATTAAATTCAGTGGTCTTAAATATATCTCATCACCCTCATCTACAGGCAATCCCTCTGCCTGTCTGACCTCTGAGATTTTAACCCAACCACTCTTAACTCCTTCTGTAAGCCTCCGTATTTTTTCACTCTTATCCTCTTGTAGTGCGACAATCCTTGAGTTATCAAATAAGATATCAAGTGCCGTATCGTTATCAAAGTCTGGGAGCAACTGCTTGGTAATAACCTGTGCAATTATTCTCTGAGACGGTAATATATTGCCTGTCCATGCCAGCTTAATCATAGCGGACATGGTAGCTCCGACCTTTGTAGACTCCAGACCAGAGCCAAAGCCAACAACGGCTGCCGGTATACCCAGACAGGCACACACCCTCTCCTCAGATATATTCCTGATATCAGAGAGGCTCAACTGTTTTGGGTCAAATCCAAAAGTATCAACCCTTGTACTCCCTGTCATCACGAGTGCCTGACCGCGATTATCACCACTAAAAGACTGCGTGAATTTCTCCTTTATAACTTTCGCTTGCTCTTGAGAAATATCTACATCATTACTTGATGGTGATATAATGACACTCGGAACTCCCATATTCCTGAGTATAGATGCGCTGTAATTAGCTGCCTCCATATCTGTAAAGACCTCCCTGATAACCGAATCAAGAGGAGATAACCCCATCCGTATATTCTCTGGATTCAGTCCAAAGCGGAAATGCACAATGTCCTCTGCCTCTATCCTGTACGGAATCCCATTGGGATTGTATATATAATGGTCTATAAATACTGATGCGTCAGAGTCAGACCCCTTAGGAGTCATCATCCAGTGTGGTATGTACCACAACTCCACCACCTCACCCATCTTGCTCCGCACCTTCAGCCAGTATGCGTTCCCTGATATGTTCCATGATAACAATGTTGCCATCATTAATGTTTCGTAATTATAAAAAGGATTCGGTGTCTCAAGTAACTTGATACAAGGGTGGTCAATAACCTTCTCCCTCTCATCACCCACAACCCTCTCCATACACACTGGAGACTCTGGGAAAGTCCTCATCACCCACTGGACAGGAGACATAATAACTGAACTGCCCAGCCCAGTGCCGACCTCTTTACTATAATCGTAATCCGTTCTTGGAATATCTAAGGACAGCCAAGAGGCAGACGGATGGACTGCATTATTCTCAGCAACCTTCTTTAAGAATTTGAACATATTTAAACTGCTCCCCAACTCTTTTTGCGTGTTATCAATGGCTCAAGTGCGTACCTGACTGCATCGGGTACATGGTTAGCCTTGTCCACTGGGAGTGGTAATACCTCCCTCGTCAGGCTATCTTGTTTCCATCTATAGTTTGTAAAGTCATCAATACTCCCTGTGCATCTAGGATGAATAAAAATATTTTTAAAAGAACGCAAGAAAGTAATGCCTTCCGCAATACTCCCTGCACCTTTTTTCGCTCCAATTACGTTAAAGCCCTGACTATTCATGTATGATATTGTCTCAGGTCTTGAGTTATCAGCCCTGATTCTATGCTCCCTAGATAGAGGAACACTATCAAAAGCTGCTGCGTGTTCACCTAACTCCACTCCAACGCTGTAAAACTCCCTGTCTATATAGAGGCTCTTGTCCTTAATATACATCCTGACCAACACAAGAGGGTCATTAGAGTAGCCCCAATCGCAGCCAAATAAGAAATCTGTATCAGGCGCAGCCTTGATGTCCTCATCAATCACAATCTTATTGCCAAAAATAAGAGCATCGTGGTAACGCTTGACCTTACCCTCCCAGATATGCTCGTACTTATCTGGGTCAACATCCAAATCATACTCAGCCTCTCGCACTAACACATCTGGACACATCTTATTATCCCTGTATGTAATGTGTGCGCTCATACAGTGAGGAGGTGGATTAACAACAAATCTGTCATAGGTTGCTGAGTGTTCATTCTCTGGGTTAAATGATATCCATATCTCACTACCCTCTTTCCGTATTGTAGGAATTAAGACATCCCAACTGTCAGCACTTACACGCTCTGCCTCCTCCACCCAACACAGGTCAATTCCCTCCGTACTCTTGACCTCTGAAATATTATGTTTAAGACCTTTGAATATTATCTGTGAGCCACACCTAGATGTAATCAAATCCCTGCCGATACTGAACTGATGCGATAATCCAAGTGCATCAATTCTGTCTGAGAGCAACTTGTGTACACTGTCCTTTATGGAACGCTGTATCTCTCTCACACACAAGATACGTAAGGGTGTATACAAGGCTTTAACCAAGAGTGCATCTGCAAAAGAATAGCTCTTAGCACTCCCTCTGCCCCCATATAAGACCTTAAAACGAGCCTGAGAACTTATCACCCTCTGTGCTTTGAGTGGCATATAAGCCTCTTGCGTCAATTTCTTTCTCGGTCTACCGCCCTTATTCTTCTTCTTTTTTTCTACATTCTTCGATTTTAATTGGTTTGACATCATCAATATCTTGGAAAACTATTGTTTTCTGAGGCGCAACAGAGATATTCACGCTGGAGTTGTCAACCTTATCTCCATATCCACGCTCTTTTCCCTTGCTCTTAAGGAAGAACATGGTGGCTGTAAGGTCTCCATCCTCTATTTTCTTAAGTAATTTTGACTCAGCAAAATCCACAACTGTCTCAAGGCTCTCCATCTGGACACGCTGTAACTCTGGAGACTTAGATATACGACTGCGGACAGTGGCTGATGCAACTCCCAGCCTCTTAGCTGTAAGAGCCACAAGCCCCTTACAATCTGCCAGCACCTGTGCTATCTCCCATACCTTTAATATCCTACCTCTATTAACAGGCGCAAACCTCTTATCCCATCTGCCGAGTATTTTCTTCTTAGGCTTGATGACAGTCTTTCTGCCACCTATTCCGTACTCAATAACCTCTGTCTCAATGTCCTCTTTTTTATCAGGTGTTTTGCCCATTATCACCCCACTCTATATCCTCACCGTTTAGTCTTATATTATTATTGCCTGTATAATCCACATATCGCTGCACGATTACATCCATATATTGAGGGTCTAACTCCATACCGTAACACCTTCTCTTTGTCTTTTCACAAGCGATTAATGTGGTTCCCGACCCTAGAAAAGGGTCAACAACACTCCTCCTCGACAAAAACCCTATATAATGCTCAACAAATAAAAGCGGAAACACTGCTGCGTGTATATTTGAATGGTCATTTTTCCCTGATGGGTTGTAATCAAATACATTTGAGACATTTCTAAAGAATTTAGAATCTATCTTTCTTTTAGCATCTGAACCTGACTGAAAAATAAAAACATACTCAAATCTTGAGTTCATTACACTATCTGCCATAGTTGGTTGACCCCCTCCCTTATTCCAGATTGAAGTGTCAACCAGATAGCTACGGAACTTATACAAAAACTCAATCAACTCTCTTTTATTGTTTGATAACTGCTGAATATTAAAACATTGATTAACCGTGACCTTTTGCATATTTAAAAGGACTGCACTGATAAGGGCAAGCCACTCGTTATCTTTTTTATTATCACTACTATTCAAATATTTTGACGACTTCATATTTGAGTTGCCACCTAGATTGTTGTTTCCAGTGTTATACGGTGGTGATGTAAAACAAATGTCAGCCTTATCGCCATTCATTAAAGCAGCGACTACCTCCTTATCTGTACTATCGCCACACATAACACGATGATTGCCAAGCTCGTATATATCGCCCAACTGAGACCGAGCCTTCTCAGGCTTATCTGGTGCAACGTCATCGGCATCGCTGTCATCATCAATAAGGTCAACGGTGAAGTCCGTAAGCTCGTCATCACTAAATCCCCAGTCCTGTAAGTCATCGTACTCAAAAGCCGAGCTTAGGATATCGAAATCAAACTCACCTGTGTTCTTATTGGCTCGGATATTGTATTCTTTAAACTCTTGCTCTGTGAGCGTTCTGCTTGGCACACGCACGTCAACCTCATAATCCCTGCCCTCAATACCAGATAATACTTTAAGTCGCATATGCCCCGACACAATCGTATTGTCGGTGTTAATAGCTGGCACTTCTACCAAATGAAAACGTGATATCGAGTCCTTAAGGTCAGACCTTTGCTGCTTGGTGAGCCGTCTGGGATTCTTATCATAAGGGATAAGCTCGTCAATACGTCTACGCTCATTGTGCCAAATAAGTGGCTCTAGTTCTGTCGCTTTATTCATTATATTTAGTGCAGTATATTTACTGCACCTCTACTGTTTAATAATTTAAACCAGTCGTATAAGAATTATTATGTTATGTTCAGTGAACGTAAAATAAAGACTTATGACTTCTTGGGTAGTGGGTAATTTATTTAAGGTCTCTGTTGAGGATTCTCCCCACTTTGAGCCTGTATATAGATGTCCTTCTCCATTTGATACCTCTATGCAAGATTCTTCCCCACTACATTATAACACCCTGTATCACAACAAGGTTTGTATGTCAAGCTATAAGTGCAGTATTTTTATTGCACCTATGATGTTCTGGTGTATGTGGAGGAGGTGCTGGTCCGGAAGGTCTGGGCAAAAAAAAAGAAGTGTGTGGCTCGCGCGCCCTCACCTACCTCTGTGCCTTAAAATCTAAGATGTTATCATTACAATCTATACTACTTTTATTAATTTGCCTCAATCTGTTCGGGTGTGTGTTGTATGCCCTTATTTGATGTGTTTATGCTGCCTTAGTGCCTGTTAGTGCCTGTTAATGGATTAATCCATTACGCAACAGGCTTAGTGCCTGTTAATGGATTAATCCATTACGCAACAGGCTTAATGCCTGTTGTTGAAGTACCGCCTCCACGCATAGCTCCTGATGAGCGATATGACGGTAAATGTAATCGTTATAGATAAGCCGTCCTGAGCGGTGATGTGTTTGACTGGCAGGATAATCGGAATAATAATGAGCGTGGTCAGCCACGATAGCAAGAAGCCAGAGCCAACATTCAAAAGCACCTCAATCAGGGAATTTATTCTATTTTGTTTATCCATATCTTGTATAGTAAAAGTGTCACCGCCTCTGGTGACAAATGGTGACAAAATAAGGCAAAACCCACAATAATCACAATAAATAGGCAATATTGTGTGTACAATCACCCATTCTGTCACCATTTGGTGACAATTGTCACCGCTATTTGGTGACACTTTTTTGGTAGTTAAATACAGTGTATATATATACTTAACTTTTTAAAAACCTATTTGTCACCATTGTCACCACTTTTTTCTTTTTTCTTTTACCTATTCTGGTGACAAAACCTCAATCCCCTGTACTTGCTATACAAGATGTGGTTTGTAGTGGCTAATTATGACCACAATTAGCTTGACTTTCACACCTCATACTGATAAGGTTGAAACCTCAACCTTATCACTTTCCAATTTCCTCTGTAGCCACTATCTTAAATTCTTTGTTCTTCCTCTTGATATACCCATGCTCCCCCAAGACATTAAGCCCATCATGGACACTTTTCATGCCGTTAAACCTTCTATGGTTAGTTCTCAGGATATCCCTGCCGGTAAAGATATCACCCTTCTTCAATCCTTTTTTCTTCCAGCAATCAATAATCGTCTGTGCGTATTTCTGGTCCGGTGTTGTAACCGCCATCATACTCTTTAATACATTTACACTATGACCTTTGTAGTATTCGATTATCTCAATAGCTTGTTCCATTGTATCGACCTCGATTACAGGCTCTCCTATACCTATTGTAGCCATGTGGAGCAACCCTGAGAGCCTCGCTGTGTTGCCAGCCACCCTTTGACCCCACTCTTTTAACTCAGACAGCACACCTCCCTCTGCCAGTTCACCTTCAATATCATCAGCCAGTCTATTCCATAAAGCCTGTGCATCTGGAGACAGGGTTAAAATCGGGATATTTTTCTTCTGGTTATATCGTGCCAGCATATCCTGTGCAGAATTACCTCTCCTCGTTGCAGTATAAGATGTATACATCTGGGTTTCCGTGTGCAGCATCTCTAGGATATGAGCGTAATATCTCTGTATAAGCTCCTGACTGATTGGAATATCTTGCCTCACTCTCTTACCAGCTTTAGGCTGGCACTCGGAGAACAGGAACCTTGCTATAAAACCTCTGCCATGAAAATCAGGATTATGAGATATAGTCTCTATCGTTCTTGGCTGTACTGAGAGATATAATGAGATGAGTGGATTGTTGAGTAGAATATCATCTGAGGTTTTTCTATGCGCTCTGGATGTCTCTCCCATATACCCTTTAAGCCATAAGTCCAGATTAGCAACTCCACTGGCAGAGTATTTTCTACCAGCAATAGTGTCAAAGATACCGCCTTCTGCCGAGACAATACCTATCCTCTCATCATTCTTCTTTAATACCGCTCCCAGAGATTCGGTTGTCACATCGTCAGCCAGTAGTTGTGTGTCCATCTCTGACTCGTATATACTTATTGGCTCGATGATTTTCTTGAGCGTGGAGCTTTTACGCTCTCCAGATGGTAATATTGAGCATATATATAAGTTTAGTGGTTCCTCTATTGTGCCAGTATTAACGCTACATTTTCCTGTGAGAGCCACTGAGAGTGTTGCTAGATATCCATTAGCTGCAAGAGCTATGTCAACTTGATTTGTCCTTGCCACCTCCCTGATGTATTCCTGTGCTATTAGAGGCAGAGCCTTTATCGGAAACTCCTCTGAACTTGGTATATGGCTATAAAGAGGAATGACATCATTGTCATGGTCATCAACCTCCACATGACCATTATTGCCGATACCACTTTTTTTAGCGTAATCAAAAAAAGTTGATATTGTGATGCCGTCAAACCGCTTTGGTCTCTCTAATACCACATCATACTGCCTGTCACAATCATCTGGCTCGTATTTATCCGACTGCTTTGATATCTCATGAAAATAAGACCTCCCACGCTCACCCAGCGAGTCCGATAAGGCAAAGGCAAGTTTTAGCCAGTCGTCATAATCATCTGACCCTATGACAACCCTGTCTCTCTTGATTTCTTCCACAATACCCTCTATTTCACCCTCTAACTGCTCATCAATCTGGAGAGGTATGTCTATACCCCTACCCACTGCCCTGCGTGGCTCAGGAGGCGATACAGGCACTTTAAATGCCCTTGATTGTGGATTTATGTGTATATCCTTATCTGATGAAACAAAGCGGAGTCTGGAGAGATTCTTACAGCTCTTATCAATAGCAAGGTCATATTTATCTTTGTAATATATCTGGAGCTTATGGAATTGCTCGGTGTGATATTGCCTAATCTCATCTGGTGTGCAAAGCACAGCTCCTTCGCTCTCCAGTTTGACAATAACAAAGAAACCGTTCCCTGATGCTGAGAGTGAGACACAATAGGAATATACGTCAGACTGTAATAATTGTCTTGTGTATTTAGTGTCGGCAATATCGTCAAAATCAAGACAAATCAGATATGTGTATTTTATGACGCAGTTCTCTTTGCGCTCGCTGAATAAACCTGATATTGTAACGCAAGGCAAAGAGGTCTTGTATCTACGCTTGTCATCTTTATTTTTTAAAGACCTCAGATATTCAATTTTATCCTTAAACTTCTCATTTTTTATACTCTCCAGAAAAGTGCTGACAGTGGTAGTGCCTCCCTCTGTATTTATTGCATTTCTATAACTGTTTATTTTTTCCATATATAATAAAGAGTGAGACACAGTATGAATATTCATACTGTGCCTCTGTAGTGGGTTAAAAAAAAGGGTTTATGCAAAGATATCGTCAGAATCAGCATCATCTGAGGTAGTGCTTGCCACCGCACCGACAGGCTCGAAGTCTGAGGCAGCGTCACTTCTACCGTCAAGCCTCTCCTCTGGTTCACAATCTCTTAGCTTCTGAATATTCTGCACACTCACGCTCACACCTTTTCTCCCCATATTCTCCCACGCATAAGCGTTTATAGTTGCTCGTGCGTAGCAGCCAGCATATAGCTCAGAAGGGTCTATTATTTCCTGACACTCAGCATCCACAACCCCAGCCTTAAAATCTGAGCTAGCATTAATGTACCAAGAATTTTCAAAACCCTTATACTCTTTCTCGTCTCCGTCAGAGATTGGAGATTTCAAGTCTTTCGGGAGCTTACTACCCCATCTGTCCTTTGCCGTCTCTTTAATAATCTTCTTAACTTCACTCAGGTCTGCACTTGTCTTATCAAAGAGCATTGTGACAGAGTACTTGAGCTTTCCGCTCAGATTCTCCTTTGCCTCAAACAAATGATTAAACGCAACCTTGAACTCTGGTGTCATTATTTTTTTTCCCATAATCTTATTCTCCATAATTAAAATTAAACATAAAATTAGATTTCCCGATTAACCTGCCATGACCTCCTCTCTCTTTGTTTTTGTCTTTCCTTTCTTTTTTGTCTCAAAACCTATCAAACCCTGTTTGCTATCTGTGTCAGGCACAAGCGTAAACCCCTCCTTTCTGGTCACAAACTCATCTACCTTACCTTTGCCCACTACCTTCTCAAGCTGGGTGGGAGACAGCAAATCCTCCTCCTTGTATATCTTTGCTCCAAATGATTCTATGAATCTATTAATCACATCTTTTTTATCATTCCATTGCCTGATGCCTTTTTTCTCGACCAGTTTAAAATCTGGGATAACATCTCCCTCCTTAGCCATGTCAATAGCCGTCTCCTCAACATCTTTTAGGAATTGTAAGACTGCCTTTTTCTTAGACAGCACCCTGCTTATCTGTTTCGGACTGAGTTTCTCAGGTACGAAATCCTTCTTGGCAATAACAATGGTATCCTTCCTGACCTCTGGACATATAACAATTCCCTCGCAATACTGACAGTGGTCTCCTGTACACAAACTCGTATCCCCAGAGCGTATCTTTTTAACACTCCCCGATAGCATCTCTGTCCATTTATTAAGGGTATCTACGTCAACAATAGCCCTCCTGATAACACCATCAGGGTGATAAGCTCTGGGCTGGACTATGCAATGCTCTGCATACTCAACTTGCGTATTAAGGCTCTTTAAAATTAGGGCTGTATAAAAGAGCAACTGATAGCTCTCCTTTGCCTCAACCACCGTATGCTTACCGTATTTAAGGTCGTATATTATTATCCCATTGTCGGGAGTCAGGATATAACAGTCAGGAGTACCGCCCAGAGTAATACCGCTTTTATGATTGACCTCTCCAAATGTTTCCTCGATATGTAAATCCTCTCTCTTAAGCTTATATTTCTTTAGGTCATTCTTGATAGTATTGATATATACCATTGCACCGTCTACCATCTCGGTAGTTATCTCCACACCCTCCATGACAGTGTGTAGATATATTCGTGGATGTTTGCCCTCTTTTAAAGATTTCTCAGCCAGTGCGTGTACCGCCGTTCCCTCCTTTGCAGCATTTCCCACACTCTTTTTGACATTTGCCTTCTTCTTTAGCTCAAGTGAGCCAGTGCATTTTATAGTCCTCTCACACCCTGACCCAGATATGTCATATCTCTGCATTATTTATTCTCCTCTCTTTTTTTTGTAAAAAATTTAACTGGTACAAATTGCTGTAGCTCAAACCCTTTAAACTTCTCAGGGATTGCATTCTCGGCAAAAGTCTCTCTGTTAATTGTGTATTTATTACCCTCATATTTAACCTCAATGTAATCAGGGTTAAGCATTTCAATGACTGAGTGAGAAAATCCGAAAGCCTTGTACTTTCTGAATAAGTGGTAGCAGTTCTTGGAGTAGGTTCTGCCTCTGTAAAAGCCCACACTTCGCTCCCTCTCCTCGCTGTCCAGTTTCATCATGACCTTGTATCCGTCTGTCCAGACTTTATTCATATAACAAGCTCTCCTATAATTTCTCTCTTTCTCTTGAGGACTTCTTCAATTCGTTCCTCAATGCTATCCTGTGTCACAAGATTATAAATCAAGACAGGGTGTTTCTGCCCATGTCTGCTGAGCCTACCTACAGCTTGTTTGACAACGCTTGGTGACCACTCCTGTTCCACAAATACCCCGACATGGCTATGGTCTTGGAGTCCATTTATCCCTTCTGCACAGTTAAGTTGAAGTAAGAACACCTTATGTTTTTTCTTGCTAAAATTATCAATCTCTCTCTGCTTTTCCTGTGCTGTCATACCTCCGATAATGATGAGTGGATTGTACTTTTCTAATAGACACATTAGCTCTGTGGCAACATGTCTGTGGTAATAGTAAACAACCACCTTATCTACCTCCTCAAGCGTGTCCTTAAGGAAAGAGGCGCAGTCAGGCACTTTGGCAAGTGCAGTCTCTCGCCTGACCGTTGCCAGTGGCTCATCGTACTCAATGTGTTTTGTAGCAGCGAACTCAATATCCTGATACGTTACCTCTGGGAGTGTGTCATCAGCCAGCCTCCGCACCATAAATCGCTCAAGCCTGTCTCTAAGGTCTAGTAAATTACTCGCACCATCTGTGTGTATTACCTTGAACCTGTCTATCCACGCACCGCAGAACTGGTAGACGTACTTGTGCCATGTATCGTATGGATATAATAAATCTGGAGCAAGTACCGAGAGCATCGGATACAATTCTATCGGTCTATTAAGGACAGGTGTGCCTGTCAGCAGATACATTCTCTCTGTGTGATGTATCAGCCCATTCTTTGAAAGGACACTCTTTGTTCTCTTAGCCTTTAAAGATTTAAGGCGATGTGATTCATCGCAGATTATCACATCCCACTTTGTCTTTTTTAACTCATCAAGCATCCTCTCTTTTATAATTAATTCATAATTGATAATGACGTAGTAGGTAGCATCTCCAAATGGCTCAATAATCGTCTTTCCATTGTATACAATCTGGATTGAATGAGGAGGTTCTACCCACTTACAAATCTCCCTCTCCCATTGTAATTTGAGAGATGATGGACATATTATCAAGACCCTCTTTGCGCCTGTGAGGGTGGCAGCCGTCAGGCTCGTTGCTGTCTTTCCAGTGCCAAGCTCACTGGCATTGAGAAAGAACCTCTTTGATGCCATTGTCTCAGCATCCTCCCTCTGGTAGTTTCTTAGCTCATTCATCGTATCCCTCCATCTGAAACTCAATATATTCCTCTCCTTTTTTAACAATCTTCTTCTGCACCGTCATCTTGTATACCCACTTGTCATTAAATGATTGGTATTTTTTTTGTAAACCATCAAGGAAAGGTTTGCAGAAATTATCAACATCTGCCAGCTTAGAACTCAAGCCCCACTCAATCTTAATCTCCAGTTTTCTATTCTTTGGAATTTTTAGAGAGTCAGGGAGTAGGCTGATGAGTAGTTTTTCAAAATCCTTATATTTCTTATTCTTAAACCTCCTACCCTGCCAACACGCATTGCTCGATAATGGCTTAATCTTAATTCTAATTGACATTGCTCTCCCTTTTTTTGTATTGATATTGAACAATATTCCCTGCCTCTTTCCATTTTGATGAGGCATTGGGTATTAATTCGCTAGGTGTGTACATCCCCCCACTATCTTCATGGGTTATATCCAGAAAAGCGATATCTGGATTAACTCCAAAGCCAGCGACAGTGTCAACGGGGAGTGCGTCAAGAGGAAAATCATCTCTCCCATTTCCATATTTATAATAAGCCACAGGATGATGATAGAACTCATTCATATCATAATAAGGCTTAATCTCAATCAATGCTGTGTGTTTCCCTCCGCAACTCTCTAGGCATGGTATGTCGATTTTAAAATCTGGACTCCACCACACAAGGTCAACTGGCTCATACTCCCACTGCCAGCCAGCAAGGTCAAAAAAAGCAGCCCACCTTGCCTCAAGCCGAGACCTAAACATCACATCTTTGTAGTATGTCTTATGAGCCTTTATCTTATACTCCATCGCTGTCCTCCCACCTTCGACCAAACCGCTTACCACACCGAGCGCAGACATAGCTTGTAAAGCCTAGTCTCCACCACTGGTGTAACCCGATGAGGCATAGTATTTTGCCAAAGAGTCTGCCGATTAATGATTTTTTATAACGGTATGCCATTTAATCTCCCTTCACCCTGACAATTCTATCCTGCTTACAAGCTGGACAGATTCTATTATTAGTGTCACCGACAAAATAAAAATCCTTATGAATATGTAGATATCCCAGACATCTCACCTTTTTCTTTGGCAGTTGAAATCTGGAGATGTATTCATTGGTTGCAATTTCATCGACTTCAAATGAGCGCAGAGGCTTTCCATTCCTCTCTGCCCTCTCTTTGATAATTTTATTTCGATGCAGCATCTCACACGCTGACCTTAAACCTACAATTCCAGATGAGCAGTAATTCCTCACGCAATTACCTCTCACCTTTATTGTATTGCCGCAATACACACACTTTTTAACTTCCTGTTTTACCCTGTTAGGCTTTTCAACTTGCCTCTTTTTCTTCTCAATTATCTGACAGGCAGTTGGTTTACTTCTATCTCCAGAGGTACAATAGCCAGCCTTATTCCAATTCTTTAACTCACTCCCACAATGTTTACATTTTTTCTTTGCTGCCGTTTTGCGCTCCCTCTGCACCAGTACAAAATCCATCTACATCCTCCAATTAATTATGAGAGAGGGAGAGGCTAAAGGAGATACGCATATATAATATGCGTTGAAGAAAAAATACCTCCCCCTCTCTCTCTGTTTTTATTTATTTAAGCATCCCATGATTCATCGACTTGTTGGTCATCAGCGGTCAAAATGTCTACCTCTACAGGCAGTGTCAAGTTCTGCATCTGTAGTTTTATAAATCCATCTACATCTATTTGGTCAGTCCGATTTTGTAGCCTTTCGGCTGACCTCTCTTTAAAAAGGATTCCCTGTTTTATTAGTCCAGATTTAAGGCTCTCGCATTTCGGACAATTCGCCTGTGTGTAGATGTACTTCATATCAATCACTCCCTTCAAAACAGCAGTCCTCATCGCCAAGAGGGTCTGCATCTGTTATAATTACAATTAATTCCTCTTTGGTCAGGGTCTTGAAATAATTCCCAATCAAGTCACCCTTTGACTGCCATTCCAGATACACCTTGTATGCCTCTCTTTTCTTATCATCAATGTATTCAAAATCATCCATCAGTATCTCTCCACTATGTGAAAAACCTTCCCACCAATTAAACACTCACTCAGCTCAAACTCTTGAGCCACAACTACAACAGGCTCACTCTCAATGGCGCACCAGTAGCCTACGACATTAAAATACACCGCTACTATCAAAGCGATGCTCAGAAAACTAATTATCAATTTCATTTTAATCCCTCCATAACTTCTCTGGTTTTACATCCAGATATTCTGCAATCGACTCCCTAATCCACCGAGTAGTCTCATGCCCTGATGCTACTGCATAGTATCGGGATTTTTTGACCCCGATAGCGTATGCCAACTCTTTGCCTGTCATACCTCGCTGATATAACAGGCTGTTCAGCTTTGTCTTTTTCATTTCACCTCCTCTCCCAGAGAGGCTCGCACCTCTCTCGATTGTGTCGGTACAATTCAGCACCAACTCTGACCACTTTATTGTTTGCTTTTTTCGCAGCATCAAAATACGATGCCGAGTGTTTTAGGTTTTCCCGATACCAATTAAATTCCACAAGCTCTTTAATCACCTTCCCACACTTGTAGCACTTCGGCTTGTAGTCCTTATCAAAATGCCTTCTGGTTTTATTCATCGCATCTCCCTTTTTTTTATAACAAAAAATTATTCACTTTTTAGCCCAATTTGCTCCAAGGCATCTTTAGCCTTGAAAACCTCGAAGGGTTTTCCATAAGTTGATACCCCGAAGTATTTATAGCCACTTTCGGGTGTGTTATATGTAAACCACGCTTTATGGTTCCTTTTTGGACATTCACCGAATTCCTCGATGAACTCCGTCTTGTGCTTGCTTAATAAATTATTTCTTGCTGCGTGTGATGGTCGCATTTTCATCTCCTTTTACTGTGTTAAAAATATAAAAACTGCCAACCTCTCCCTCCGTAGAGAGAGGTGTTGGAGGCTTTCTAAAGAATTATGTGTGCATATTCACTAAGGACTTTATCTTTCCCAGACACCAAGATTTGTGGTGCTATGGTGTCACTGAAATATTCTTCAGTGTACCCCTTTGCCATAAACAGAGGTTTTACCTGCTCTACATTTTTAAATCTTCTTTTTAAATTTTCGACTTGATAACTTGAAAGACCCCCTCGACCAACCCTCTTTTCCCTTAATATGTTTTTCATTTTTCTCTCTCCTTTTTTTGTGAACCTTTTTTTAAAAATAAATGTTATAATTGTTACAAATCAATCTTTATTTAGTGTGATTGTACAGAGTATCTGGATTATATCAATGGAAAAATACAAAATATCTGAAGAAATAATTGCAAGAATCTTTAAGTCTATAAAAGATAAAGGGTTACGCCAGAAAGAAGTTGCAAAAAAAATGGGTATATCTGAGTCAGAATTGACTGAAATGAAGGCTGGAAGGGTAAGAATCTCATTTAGGCTGCTGGAATTTCTGCACACCGAGTACAGAATATCTGTAGATGAAATCATTGACGGTTGCAAAAAAAGGGATGAGGAAATCAATTTTACTGACTTAAAAAGGTTTATGGACAATGTCGATAAGGCAAAAAGGGAAAGATAAGTATATCATTGACTACTACCCCTCTGGGAGAGATGGCAAGAGGGTGCAGCGTATCTTTAAAGGTACACTCAAGGAGGCGCAGCAGATTGAGAGGGCTACCAAACAGCTACATATCACCCAGACCCCTACCAACCCCACTATCCTCAATATCTATCCTGAGTACATGGAGTGGCTGAATAAAAATAGAGCGTTAAGGACTTATATTGACGTGGTGGCTTGTATGGATAAAGACATACTTCCGCATTTTGGACATAGACCTGTGA
>Ga0209756_1000884_pt1 | contig 28798 bp, 48 predicted proteins | sample ETNvirenome_6_85_FD_184071 | JGI IMG/M metagenome (GOLD analysis project Ga0209756, IMG submission 184071) | Marine viral communities from the Pacific Ocean - ETNP_6_85 (SPAdes) (version 3) | ecosystem: Environmental > Aquatic > Marine > Oceanic | place: Pacific Ocean | collected 2013-06-19 | reverse complement strand
TGGGCCCGCCGCATAGCGCCAGCGGCGCCCGTTCTCAGGGTCGGGCGTGGCACCTTCTCCACGGTCCTCAATAGGCTGGTGCTGATTGCTGGCCTCCATACGGTAGGCGAAACGGCCACCCCGTAGTAACCTGTCGCTTCTTCTCCGAAGCCCAATGCTGCGCCTCTGCCGTGGTAGATTGATGCCATTTAGGGCCTCCGTTTATGTTGGTTCTGTTACGTCTTTGACGCGGATGGTTGTTCTGAAATCGAGTTTGCGCCCGCCGGTCAATTCGACCGCCAGGATCGCCACGTAATTGGTGCCGGATGCTCCAGCCTTGATGGTGGTTCGAACCCAGCCAGGACCCACCATTCTGATCGACGTAGCATCAACCATGGACGGGACCGGGTTACCGGCTGTCTCGACATCATAGCTGACGTTGTGTATTTCCTCGAACGATCGCGACCCCTGCGATGGGATGTGCCGCGATGCCAGAACCTTCGACAGGTTCCACCATAGATGGATCGTCTCAGACGCCGCCTTGTGTACCTCGGTCCGTGGGTTGGTACTGCCTGGTGTCTCGGGCCGTGCCATGACCACCCGCTGCGAACCGCTGCCCGGTGTGCCGACCTGGATGGTGCCTGTCTTGGCTGTGCCTGCTGCGGTGAATGAACCGCCCGCCGCCACTGCATTGGAGTTGCCCCAGTAGACCCACAGCAGAACACCCGCCACCGCAGCAACTGACCCATCGATGTCCACCAGTCCCACGTTGTCAACCTCAATGGAGCCGGTGCGCGTGGTGCTGTTGAAGCTGACCAGTTGATAGGTCTCCAGGGTGACACCATCGGCATCGGTAACGCGCACATCGTCGCCTGCGTTGTCCACGTTGCCCCAGAACTCGGGCCATTCACTCGGCAGGGCTATCGTCACATCCTCCTGGGTTGCCGATGATGCCGTGTTGTCCACACTGACAGCCGCTCGGTGGGTCCAGTCCTTGTCCATCCAACTCATCAGGCACCCGCCGTTTCTGTGTACTTGATTGTCAATAACAGCACAGCCAGACCGAGACCGGGCCGATCCAACTCAGCGCCGTCGTAACTGGCACCAGCGATCTCGATGTCTCTGACGTTATTGCTCAGACTGCGATCTGCCTCCAGCGCACGCATCACATCATCTTGAAAGTCCAGCGCATCCAGCAGGGCCGTTCCTGGCTGTGAATTGGTAGCCCCGCGCCAGCACTCCACTTGAACGCTCATGGTGCGGTCATAGCGGGTCAGCACGGTACTCCCACCGCTCTGCGACGATGAAACCCCGTTAGGGTATAGGTAGACGCCTGGGACGCGGTGTGGGGCGAATGTGGCCCCAATGACCACGGCATCCGATCCACTGACGTCGTTGACATAAGACCCCGTGCCGTTGACGTTCTGGATCTGCGTCTTGACCTGGTTCAATATGGTCCGTTCAAGCCCCATCAATCACGCTCCGAAGGGCCTGGGCCATGTTGTGAACGTATAGGCCGGGCGCCTTCTTCAGTGCGTGCTGTCTGGCCGGTGCCAGGAATGGGCGTTTTTTGTTCTTGACTGACTTGACCAGGACATACCAGGGCACACCCGTGCTGGCCTGGACGATCAGATGGTTGCGCCCTCCATACCAGTCCTTGTGTAGGAACCTGAAATTGCTGTCACCCCTGATGCTGTGCTGGTTGCGGTCATCGCCCGCCGCCGTCAGTGCTGGTGGCAGTGGAATGCGTAGATACTTGCCCTTCGGCCTGATGATCGCCGGTTTCCCTGTCTCATGGGAACGCGCATACGGCACATGGGAGGACCCTGCCCTGACGAACGCATCCACTCGACCACTGCCGGGCCTGATGCCGAACCGAACCGACTGCCACAAACGCCCGCTCCGAACGTGCAAGGGTCGACCACCTGATAGGTGATACTTGGCGCGTTCGTCCATGTCGACAGCCAACTCAGCCGCTGTTTGCGCCATGGCCTCGGCCAGTGCTCCCGTCCTGACGGCTGCGTGCATCCGATCTGAGAACTCGTTCAGGTCCATTCAGCCCACCCATGTCGAGGCTTGACGGTATGGCTGCAAAGCCTCGCGCACCTCGGGCAGTAGGTCTAACCCTTTGACGGATATGGAACCCCCGGCTTGGCTCACCGATGTGCGCCCAACGTGGTCACGGCCCTGGAACCAGTGCGTAACCTGGAGCCCTGCTGCGTGTTGTATGGCCTCGGGAACGGTAGTCCACCCAACCACGGCGATCACCTTGATGGCTCGCGTGGTGCCGGACCAGGACCCGTGGACGCTGGCGTCCTTCAGGTACACCAGGCCCTCGGCACCGTAGAGATCGTAATCAGACCCCGCCACCAGGTCACCCGACCCATAGGTGCGATCCGTGCTGTCGTGGATGCTGGTGATGGATTGGATCGGCATGTAGGGCAGTTGCAGAGCCTGACCGCCGGGGCCGTCCAGATACAGTGTATGGGCGGTGTCCTCAAGTGTGGGGTTGCCGCCTGTGGTGGGTGCTGGCAGGCCGAGAAACGACGCAAAAACAGAGTCGGCCCTGGCTACCAGGGTTGCGATATTAACGTCCTCTGCGGTGCCCTGGATGCCTCTGATGTAGAGACGGGCTTGCTCTGCGGTCATCAGTGCCATCAGCTATTCAGCCTTCTTTGCTTTGGGCTTCTTGGCCTTGGCTGGCTTCAGCCATGCCGGGGCATCGGCACCATCAGGCACCACGATGTCGCGGGTCTCGCCCTCGGTCCAGTGGGTGCCGGTTGGCCATTCCCCTCGCTGGGTTGCTGTGAGCTTCATTTGGTCACCTTCTTGGTCGTGCGCTTGGTGGGTGACTTCACCGCACGTGATTTCTTGGGCTTGGCGACAGCCGACCCCACGGGCTCAAAGGCATCACCGAAGGAACCGCGCAATCGCTCGGCCTCCGATGGTGTGACTTCCTTTTCATCGCCAGCCTCCCAGGTGCCCGAAGGCCCCCGGTAGACGGCGGTGTGACTGAATCCTTTGAATCGTAGGGTCGGCATGTCTTATCCTCAGATGTTGTAGGCGTATGCAACAGCCTTGCTGGCTGCCTCAAGGCTTTGGAACACGCAGCGACGGGTGGCCACGACGTCCACGATTCCGTTTACGATTTCGCGCTGGACATCGATGGTTAGGGGCTTGTAATTCCCCATCACCGCCGCTGAACGGGACGCGATGACGTATCCGGTCTGGGTGGTCGTCGTGTTGTCATACACACCGCTGGCATTCAGATCGCTGGTCATATAATCCGAGGGGACCACGACCATCCCGCCGATGCTGGCGACCTGTCCCGTAACCACTTGGGCAGCGCTTCCGAGCTTGTCGATCGTCGCCACCTCATCCACAGCCAGAAGGTGCGTCAGGTAGTATTCGGGTGAACAGATCAGCGCCAAGTCAGACCCGACACCATGAGCGCCCGCCATCAGTGCCCGTGTGGTCAGGATGCCATTGTAGTGGTCTGTGTCCGTTGTGGCGTCTCGTGCTGCCGAGACATCGAACGCCTGGGCCCGAAGTCCGAGCCAAGCGGTGCGATGGTCCGACGTTGACAATGTTCCACCCCAACGCGAGCGCGGGTTCCAGTTGGCAACGTCGTCCTGGTGCGTTCCGTTCGTGTCACCGTTCAGAATGGCATCCTCAACGGCGGACGCGATGGCATCGGCCAAGGATGCACGAGCGTAGTCAAGGCCAGCGATGATTGAATCAGCGCTTGCATCCTCGTCAACCTGAATACGGGCTGCGAGGCTCTTGGCGGTCATGCTCACCTGGCTGGTCGTGTCATCCTGTGCGGTGATGGTTCCCCATGTAGCTCCGCTCTTGAGGTAGGGCTGGCACTGGAGGGTCAGGAACGGCAGGCGCAATTCCTTGCCGGGCATGGCGATTGTCCCAAACAGGGCCTCGACTGCCTTGGGCGTGTACATCTTGGTCATTAGCTCAGGCAGAACCAGGTCGGGTATCCACTCGGCGCCAACTCCAGCAGAGTCGGAAAATGCCCGGCGAACGTCGGACGGGGCTGATGCCATGTGCATGTTCAGCTTCGCGTCCAGCTTGGGCACGTTGCCGCTCTTGGTCATCAGCTTCGCCAGGTTGCGATCGTCGATCAAGCGCTTGAATTCGCTGTGCCATTCGCCACGGTCGGTCTCATCGGATGCCATGCCAGCAACGTCCAGGCTACCATCGGCGCCAACGAACTTGCGCAGGGTGGCTTCCTTCTCGGAGACGGTCACCACTTTGGGCGCTGACATTTCTGCAAGCTTCTGTTGAACGGCCTTGAGATCGGCGGCCTTGGCCTCCATGTTCTCGGTCAGGTCGCGGTTCGCATCGGATAGGCGCCGTTGCTCGGTTTTAAGATCAGACAGCACCTTGAGTGCATCAGCTTTGTTTTGAATGTCCATCAGAGTCTCCTACGGTTGGACGGTTGGGCTACTCGCCCGGTGTGAAGAACGCGTCCAAGCCAGATGGCTCATCAGCGGTTTGTGAATCGTTGTCTGTCCAGAAGTCGTCGACGACAGTCTGAACCTCTGGATCGGTGGTCTCGCCCATCAGCGCCAGGATCTCGTCCCGCACGATGGTGCGGAGAGTGTCAACATCCGGGGCCGCTGGTGGTGCTGGTGGTGCCGCCCGTAGCTCGGGCACTGCCTCGGTCGGGCACTGCCACCGCTTGGCACGCACGGCCAGCGCATGCGGGTTGGCTGGTATACTCACGGCCGAGACCTCCAGAAGCGAGTTGTTCTCGAAGAATTGGCCAGTGCCCTTCTCTTGGTAGGCTGGGTGGTCAGTCGGCAGGTCCGATCGGTTCGTGGCTGTGCCGGGGCTGAAGCCGACACTGAACGCCTGCATGAAGCCTTCCCGGTACTGGTTGCCCAGACGCCGCCCGACGGGGTTGGATTCGCTTTCGTCGAACTTGACCCGCATCATCAGCGTGTCACCGACCAGATCAATCTCCACAGCCTTCCCGACCACGGGGCCCTCGTAGTCGTGACCGTGCATGATCACCGGGTTCGCTCGGAAGCTGGCCAGATCCCACGAGGGTGCCACGACATCGCCATAACGGTCCACATCTGGTGTGGATGCGATGGCTGTGATGGTGCCATCACCACCGGGCTCGGCCTTACAGATCAGGGTCTTAAATACGTGCTTCATTTGTTGACTACCTTCCCGATGATTGTGCACCGGCAGTTGATGTCTTCCTTGCCAACTCCAAACAGCCCCGGACCATCGGCGAAATTGGAGCCGCTCTGGAACTGTGCATCGTTTGGAATGGCTGGCTTGCCGTCCAGGTTCTTATGTGAATCTCTGACGTTTCCATCGCGGGCGCTGAGCCACTGCTTTTGAATGACCAGCCCGGTGTCTGCGGCCTCTTGGAATGCCATGTTCGCCGCCGTGTTGGCGACCCTGGTGGATTCGGTGCGTGCGATGGTCAATGCCCTGGCTGCGTTGAAGCCTGAAGCCTGCATGATTCGGCCCTGCATTTCACCGATCGGGGCGCCCTCATCAATCAACTCGTTGACCAACACCCGCACCTGTTCGCCAGTGGTCGCCAGGATCTGATCTGACATCAGCCGCGCCGCTGTCTCTGCTCGCTGTTGGATGGCCTCTGGTGAGATCATCAGGTCTTGGTCAATGCTGTTCGCGGTGGCGTCGAATGCCTCACGCATCAGCGCCCGATACTGTGGGCGGAAGATGTTCAGGATCTGTTCACGCTCGAACACCTCATCCAGAATCTTGTCCAGTGTGATGTCATCGATGGACCGCGTGATCGCCTTGCCCTCGGGCATGTGTTCCTTCAGCCGCTTGCTGATGCGGGCCGATTGAGCCCTCAAGTACCGGCGCATGTTGATTGCCAGTTTGCGTTCTGCTGGTCCGTGGACCTTCTCGATGAAGCCGCGCCACACCGCCGCACGCCCGTCCTCGGTGTCCAGGTCGGTCGTGACTGCATCGCCAGCGCCATCGTATACCAGCCACTTGGCCAGCCCCGCCGCTTGGTCCGTGGGTGCCTCGGGCTCGGGCTCTGCCTGGGCTGCGTCCAGTTGGTCGAACCCCTCCATGGCTGCAGCCTCGGACAGTGGCACGCCCATCAACCACCAACTTTGAACCCGGTTGACCCGCTCGGTGCGTGACTCTTGCAGGGCGTCGACCTCGCTGAAGTCGTGCACCACCCGGACGCCATCGGAGTCGGGGAACATGCGGGCAAGCCTGGTTAGCTCGGAGTCTATCAGTGTGGCGCGGCCCTGGAGCCCTTCCCAGTATTGCTTATTCTGGGCGGCGGCGGTGGCGTATGAGGCTGTTGGGAGTCCGATTCTCGTGGGGACCATACCGAAGGCGGCCATCACCGCTTCACGTGCCATCAGGCGCGTGTTCTGGTACTCCATGTCGCGCATCGACATTGACAGTTGCTTGTAATCAACACCGGCACCCAACAGGACTACGCCTGATTTGCTGGAAAGCTGTTTCTCGAACCCTTCCCGGAGCAGTTTCAATTGGGCATTTGACCATCGGTCGCCTTCTTCTGACGGGCTGATGATGCCGGTCGGCATGCCGTTCGATGCTGATGCCGCTGCCAGCTTCGCCGCCGCCAGGTCGGTGGTCAGGTCGTGCTGTAGTGCCTCGATTGCCCCGGTGCCGTAGAGCATCGCCGGGGTTTCCTGCCACGATGGAAGCCGGATGTGGAGCACCTGCTCGAATGTGTAGCGCTGGGTCGAGCCCGCACCGCTGAACTCGTACCCCTGAATCTGCCCATCGTCGGACGGTATGACCCGCACCCGCTCCGGGTGGAGCCTGATCAATGCACGGGGCTCATCGGCACCCGCAACCAGCAGGAACGCGTCACCGGTCAACACCATGTCCACGATCAACTGACGCCGCAACAGGACGCCTGGCATCGTGCTGCTCGGGCGTTCCAACAGGTCCAGCACTGGGTGGTCATCGATGGGCTCGGCATCGGCGCCACGGCCACGGATCACCCGTAGCGGCACCTTGGTCAAGTCGCTGCTGATGGCCTCCACACAGGCACGTACCCATGGGAACGCGCTCATCGCCGACATACTGTTGATAGCCGCATATTGGCGGGGCGATGCCGTATCACCGATGAAGTCCGACCCGGCGATGTGGGTGGTAGTCCCATCGTCACGCACTTCGACCAGCCTCAGCGCCCTGAGCAGGCGCGGAAACCAGCCGCCACGGATAGCGAGATCAGCTTTGCCCATCGGGACAAGCCTACCGTGTTCAGATGTTTTAGTCTATTTAGTTTTCTTAGTATTTTTAGGTGTGCTCTGATTGTGCCGGTTGAACGCCGCTAACCGATGGCGAACGTGGACCGCGCCAGCCGCATCACCGCGTATCTGAGTGCGTCGATGGCGTGATCTGCCTGGCGTGGTGCCGGTGCATCCTTGACCTCGCCGCTGGTCGTGGGTGCCCACACGTAGCCCTCAATCTCTCGGATCAGGTTGGTGCATCGGTCATGCACAACCAGTGCAGGGCGGCCACTGATCTCACTGATGGCCAGCCGCTCGCTGATGTCGTTGATGCCCTTTCGGACGGAGCCCGGCCCCTTCTTGGCCGCGATGTTGGCGATGCCGTGTTCACGCCCCAGGGCTAACCGGCTGCCCTTGTCCTCTGGGTCACACACCAGCCATTCCACCTCACGCCCCGCCAGCATCCGCCGGTAGGCTCGGGCATGGTCGGTCAATGTACGATCCGCCTGGTAGATCTCGTCAATCACGTGGAGGGTGTCATCGGCGGGGTCCAGGGCGCACAGAACGACCGCTGTGGGTGCGCGATAGCCAAAGTCCCAGCCTGCAAACAGGGCCCAGTGTGAAGGCACCTCAAAGGATCTACACACGTGGCTGTGGCGTGCCCACTCGGTGAATATGCGGCCCTCCATCTGGGTGAACTCGCCACGGTCTCGGGCTGCCCGCTCGCCAGCGTTGACTGACCTCAATAGCCTGGACCGCTTGCCCTGGTCGATGTGTGGGTTGTCTCCGCCGTGCAGGAAACAGGCCAGGTGCGATCCGTCCGTTGGGGGGTCTCCGATGAAGTCCCGGTGCATGTGCGAGAAGCCCGATAGCGGTGTCATGGTGTGCAGTGCCCACCCGCTTCGACCGTCCCACATCGATCTGGTGAGCCGCTGGTATGCCTCCCTGATGATGTCCTCTGGGTGTTCTTCATCGGCCCAAAAAAAATGACAGGCGAATCCCTGCATTTTTTCACGCCCAGCCATGGCAGTCAGGAACCGGATCTTGCCGCCGCCTGGAAAGCGTGCCTCACTGAATCCGGGGCCGTCCTTGTTTCGCCACTCGGTGCCCGCTGGCGCGTATCGCTCCACCGCCGCCCGCTGAATGTTGATGCTCATGGTGCTGTTCAGGCTGGACGCCAGCACCAGGCCGGGGCGTGGTGGGATCAGCGATGGTTCAAGCTGGTTACGCTTCAGCCACAATTGAACGGCCGGGTGACCCCTCGACATAGCCACTGCGCACGAGACCATGGCGCCAAGCTCGGTTTTCCCGCTGCCGTTGCCGCCAAACGCTGCGACCGCATCCACACCAGCCCGTTGCAGCGGTGCCCGTTGGCTGGTCCGTGGTGCGTCATTGTGCCACAGCGTAGCGAAGGCCAGCGGGTTGTCGGCCCTCAGTTGTGCCAGTGCCTCGATCGCCGGGGCTGCTGCTATGACCTGGGCCGCGCTGTTCACTTGCCAGCGGGCTCTATCTCGATCATGTCATCCAGCAGCATGACCGCCCTCTGAAGTCGCCACCTGATGCGCTCACGATCGACCGCCAGTCGGGGCTTGATCTTCAGTGCCGCCGATATAAGACCGACCGCCTCTACCACGGCACCGGGGCCCGTCCTGACCTGAAGGTCTGCCATGCTAACGAACCGTGGGCCGTCTGGTATCGCCTTATCCATCCCGCACACTCAGCATCGTTGGAACCCACCTCTGCTTCTTGTAGCCGCCCTTTGGTGGCCTCTTGGCGATCGGCATCCTCAGCATCTTGCCATCGTCGGCATACAGCAGCCAGCTACACGCCGATGGCTGCAATTGGTCCCGGACCCCCCGGTCCATGTAAAACGCAACACCCTCAGCACTCATGCCAGTCCATATCAGCAGATTGGGCCCTGGTAGCTCTAAGGTCTGATCGCCACCGCCCAGCCATCCGAACCGGTTCTCCAACTCTGCGAACGTGGCCCCTCCGACCTTTGCCACGTAGCCGATCACATCGCGCCACTCCTGTTTCATGTCATCACCCATCTGAATCCTCCAGATCAAAGTCCGGCAGGGCGGGAGCATCAACCCCCAATAGCTCACAGGCGGCCGGTAGCGCCTGGAGTAAGTCAGCGGCCAGTCGTGGCGCGTCTGCAATCGTGTGGACCTGGGCGCGGATGTCCACCTGGGTCGGGCTCTCGATGCCCAGCACCCGCGCTTCTGTGGCCAATAGCCGTGCGACCGTGGTGGTGTGGCCCAACTCCATCGCCTGATTGATGGTGGCCAGCACCCGCTGTCGCCAGTCTGCACGCAACTCATCGGGGCTCTGGTCTTGTTCCTGGCCTGCCCACTCCCGCCGAATCTTGGCCGCATCGTGGCGCACCTGAACCGGTGTGACGTTGAATTGCTCAGCTACCTGGGCCTGCCGTCTCAGGGTCCAGTCACCCTTCACCAATAGGGCCTCAACGACATCGCGCCGCTGTCTGACCTGCTCATCTGTGTGTTTGCGTCCCACGGTGGTAGTTTAGTTACTTGCACTTTTCTCGTCAAATTCAGTCCTCACCAATGGGCTCACCAAGGCCATCACAGTCATCAATCGGGCACTCGATCCGCCCGCAATAGATGTGCCCACAGTGCAGGCAACACCGCCGCTCGATGTGGATCACGCTCATCGGTTCACCTCATTACCCCAGGCGGTCCACCCTGGGCGCTCCGTGCGTGCGAACATCTCCAACCGTGGTCCCATGCTTCGGGCTTCAATCAGTTGATATGCTGCTTCGGGCTTCTGGCTGTGCTTGCCCCTGGGTGCGTGTATGACGCTGCGCAGTGTGCGGTCCTCGGTCTTGACTGCGTACCCGCTGCCCCTGATGGCAAATAGCAAGTGCTCATGCTGAATGCGGAAGTACTGACCCAGGCCGGGCCGCCCTTCCTTGGTCCAGACAACGTTGGTCTTGTACTTGAACCCCAGGGCACCGATGAGCCACAGGGCGTCTGGCAGATGGTTCGCCGTTGTCCACATGTACAGGTGGCAGTCATCATCAGGAGCCCAGACACCAGACCCCAGAATCAACGCTGGTAGGTCTGGTGTCTTGACCAGTGGATAGTGACGATCCGCCCCGCGCTTGATCTTGCCGCCTCCGGTCTCATTCCATGGCGGGTCCATCAGGATCGTCTGCATCCTCATTTTTCTAAGCTCATCAGGCGGCGGCTAATCTCACCCAGCACCTTGCCTATCTCGTCCATCGTTTTGTTCAATTCGACCAGTTGGTCAACTATCGCATCGGTGGAGTCCACGACGTCCTCGATGTTTGCTGTTTCGTCTTGTCCCATGTTCTCATCCTCCCGGCTGTGGTGTAGTCCCGGTATCGCGCAGCCGTGCCACGGTGTCGGGGTGGTATCGCTCATGGGTGTCCAGTGCCGTGTGGCTGGCGCTGGTTGAATAGACTGCTTCGGTGGATGGGTCGGCACTCATTTCGGCCACAACGTCCGACCAATGGCGAACGGGTCCCATGCAGTACCGGCGCCCCTTCTCGCAGTCGCACCCCGCTGCGTAGCTGGTGACCACCAGGCGAGCATCTACCCATCGATGCCATGCGACCTCACGCCACCCGGTGCCCTGGCACGCTGCACAGCCGCTGGCGCCCTTTGGGGCGGGTGTCCGTGGGTCGGCCTTAATGCACTCCAGAAACGCCGCCACAGTAGGCAGGCGGCCCCGCTCGGCCATTACTTGCCGGGCGACCCGTCGCACATCGTGATCGGTGTATGGCTTCAACGCGGTGAACCACGTACCCCACACCGAATCGGCCCAGTCGTTCCGCTTGTTGTAGTTAGTGGCCATCGCCGCCAGCATCGCCATCACGTTGTCCTTGCTTGCCATCAGTATCCCTCCGCCAATCGGCGTTCTGTGTCTGCTTCGTCCCTGGCTGCTGACCAGCCCTGTGCCTTCTCGTAATACCTGGCGACGTTCGCCGGGCGTAACATCGTGTCAAAGTGATACCCCTTGTCGCGCACCCATTGGTTCTCATCTGCTGTGAAGAACCACCGCGTGAGGTGTACCAGGTCATCGGGTGTCAGCTTCTGGATGCGTAGACACGCTCTCAGCTTCTGGTCTCGGGCTGGTAGCAAGGCCAACACCCGCTGCGACCCTGGGAACACATCGGCCCTGATGCCGCACATGGTTGCCCACATCGCGCTGATGTCGTCCTTGGGTATCCCCTTGTCTTGGGCTACCGGTACGGGGGCAATTTGCCCCTGTCTGTCAGGATCTGTATTGTGTTGTATTGTATCTGTAGAGGAACGCGCGCGCGTGAGGCCGGTTACTTTTTGGTTGAAACCTGCGTGCACCTCGGTCATTTGATCGTCGCAACTACCTGGAATCATTAAAGGTCGGTGGTTGGTTTTCGGTTGGTTTTCGGTGGTTTTCGGTGCGTAAGGCGGTTGGTTTTCGGTTGGCCCGTGGCCTTGCTCCTGCATCCATTTTGTCGCCTGCTTGATCAACTTGCGGGCCTTCCAATCCTTGATGCCAGACCACTTGATTAGCTTGGTCTTACCCCATGGTGCCCCCGATTGAATACGGGCGCACAGCATCGCCATCACCAGCAGGTCGGGCGCCGGGTTCTCCTGGGTCCATTGGCCCGTCATTTCATCGTCAACCCATGGGCGGGGTATCGCTATCCACTGCATTTTCACACTCCGTTTTTTTGTGTCTCACTCCCCGATGGCGACCCCGCCAACCATGTTGGCAGCGAGGCCGGAACCATCGGAGTGTGATCGCTGGTTCTGCGCCGGAGCTACCGGCACACCTTCCCCTAATTGGGTTCCTTCCATCTGTAAACTACAACCAGCGTTCTGGCCGGTTGACCCCGCTCCGCATACCATGACTCCGCCCTGATGGTCTGGACCTGGCCATCGTCCCGCCACACCAGCCCATCCAGCTTGTCAATTCCATCAGATATTGATTTGATGCAGTTGTCCAGATCCGGCCGTTTTGCGTGTGCAATCAGCCCATCGGGGTCCTTCTTCCGGTTCATCGCCTGGGGCCGTGGGAATATGGCCACCACATCCAGTCTGACCGGTGCATCGGTGCCGCACAATGGCCGGGGCTGCCCTCTGAAGTGGGTGCCCGACCCGACCACCAGCGCCACCTTCTTCTCGTAGTCCACGGTCGCCTGGGGCGTGATCATGCGCACTTTGCCGCGCCTGAAGAACGCCCGAGGTCGGCCCTTGGGTACTGGCGGTCCGGGTATCGTCACCCGTAGACACTCCTGCCAACTCATACCGCTGCTTCCTTGCAACTGTGGCACTCACCGCACGGGTCACCGAGTCGCGTGGGCTCGTAGCATGACCAAGCAGCGGAGAGATCAAGCCCGAGTTGGGTGCCCAGTTTGACGATCTGTTCTTTGGATTTGTAGATCAGTGGGGCCGATACTGTGATCCCGGTGTCTATCCGTCCAACATGGTTGACCGCCTGCAAAAAGTCGGGCGTGCAGTCGGGGTATTCTGAGTCTCCAGCATTCGCCCCGTACCATATACCGGAGCATCCTAAGACCTTGGCGACGTTCAAAGCATGAGAGATCATCACCAGGTTCCGACCTGGCAGAATCCGCAAGCCATCCACACCCGGACCGATCGCCATGACATCGTGAACCCCTCTCACTGGGGCGTGTATTATGTGCAATTCATGGTTGTGAAGCTCCGCATATCGTTTGGCCGCATGCATTTCTTCAGCGATAGCGGGTTGACTGTACCCTATGAACAGCAGACCTCCGAGCACGCCCTTCTGCCTGGCCATTTCAGCCAATACCATCGAATCCACACCACCTGAAAACAGAACCAATATCATCATCTCCCCCATAGTTGAATTTGCTTTGAAGCCGATGGCAGGATGCCAGCATTGACCGCAAAGCGGGTCGCACTCGAACCGTCTATTGAATGGACACCCGCTGACTGACACGCCCTTAGACGGCTGATTGTGTTGACCCTGGCCACATGAAAGTGACAGCCACGGTCCCGACAGAACCGCCCCCACATCGGCATTGACTGTAATTTGTACTCAGTCGAGCCACCCAGGAAGATGCCCCGCCGCATGTTCAACATCGGCCCCACATCATCGGGGCTCATGCCATCCTGGACAGCGATCAATACCTTGTGATGGTCTATCTTGGGTAGCCATGCCGCAGTCAATCTCAGCGAGGCCATCCCCCCCCCCACTATGTCAGGAGCTACCACCCAGTCGGCACCCGTACCGATACGTTTTAGCGCCCATGCGAATGCGTCAGCGTTGAAGCACTCCCCGCGTTGGTGGCAGCCCCATGCGCCGTTGTCCAGGCAATACGGCGCCGGGTCGCCATCGGGCCACCTTGGGCGCGTCTTGCCCTTGCATCGGGTCAAGGTGTCCGGGGTCATAAGCAGACGCCAGCCCTGGTGACGCAACGCCGCCAGGTTCCGCTTGGTGCCCGTCCAACTTGCGTACAGGTCAATCACGCCGCCGCCTCCTGGCTCAATAGCGTCAGCGCCTGGATGCGCTCATGGAGACCCGCCTCCAGAACGTCCAGCAGGCACGCAACCTGACGCCCTGACGGGTGAAACAGCCCCCGTTCCAGGTCAGAGATATGCCCCTGGGCCAAGCCGCGCACCATCGGCGCCAGGGTCTCGGCAAGCTGGGTCTGCGTGAGCCCCTGTCGGGTGCGCATTGATCGGACCATCTGGCCGAATGTGATTGTGATTGTCATGGGTGTCCTCATGCGATGGGCATCTTGCCCGGTAGATAGGTGCGGATGCTCTGAGTGCCTCGGTACGTGATGGACCACGCATTGGACCCCCACGCCTGAATCAGCCCCCATTCATCCAGGTCAATTAGTGCTGCTCGAATCTGGCTGGGCCGCATGTCCATCAGCCTCGCCAGGTTCACATCGTCCCAGCGCCCTGGCCTGGTGGTGCCGATGATCATCAGCAGCACCATCGGCAATACGTCGCCATCTATGTCAAGCCCGATCACTGCGTTCTGTTCTGCTCTGCAACTGTGTGTGGCCTTCATTATGGCACCAACCCCATCAATTCAAGATAGTCAAACCGCTTGCCCAGTGCGCCACGGATGTCGGTAGTGGTGGATGCCCACCCGTCTACCTGGCCAGTCAGCAGGAACACATGGGACGGCACACGGGTCACAGAATGAGCGAATTCAATGCCCTGCTCGGTGGGTCTCCACATGCCGGACCGCTTGCCGCCGTCCTTGTCCTCGGCATGTGCAACCATCCCCCAGTGGAGCAGCTTGGCATAATCGCCACCACGCACCGGGCACCGCCTGATGTCCACCCATCCGCCGGGGGTATCCCTGGATGTGCGCACCAACCAGATCAGAAACCTGGCCATGGTGCTGTTCAGCGCCCGCTTGTACCGCTTGATGTACTGGTCGCAGCATGGGCAGGTGACGCCCTCTTGGACGCCCCCTGCGACAATCTGCCTGGCTTCTGCCAGTGTTTTAGACGGGTAGCTCATGTCGAGCCCCATGGTCGATCTAAGTTGTCCAGCCTGACCCGCTCGGCTTCGTATTTTGGGTGTGTCTTGCTATACCATCGGTGCAAATCAATAAGGAATTCAATGGCCGATAGTGCATCATCGTACTTACCCTTGGGCATGGATAGCCCATTATCCTCCAAATTACCGTTAGCTGAACTGATGGCGTAGCGGAGGCCCCGCGCCCTCTTTTCCGTTAGGCGTGGTTTGCGTGCTTTTTTAGAATGGCAGCCCATCGTCGAACCCTCCACGCTCGCCGCGTTCTTCTTGCTGTTGGTGGCCTGGGGCGTCCCAGTACAGGCCCTCGCAGTTGCTGTCCTTGCACTTGAATGCTGGACCCTTCCACCCGCCCGCACGCTTCTCAACGTTGTTCCACATCGGCCCCTGGCATGTTGGGCAGTCGGGAACATTGGTTGCGGTGCCCCTGGTGGGCGCTGGGGCGCGTTTCCGGGGTTGGTCAGTACTTGGTGCCCGTGCCCTGGATGTCGTGGGCCTGGGCTCGTTTGTGGCCGTTTGGCCGTCATCGTCCTCTTGGGCTATGCCGCCCACCGCCGCCAGTTGATACCGCCGGATGTACGTGGTCGCACTGCCGACCGCCTGGGCAGCGTTTCGCCCGTCCAATTTGATCGTGCAGTTGCCCGCCTCGATGGTGGTCTCCATCCAATGCAGCGTGGTGCGAACAGTCACGGACCCATCGGCCCCATCCACGTGCTGAATACACGCGATGCCCTCGGCAGCCAGTGCCGGGATCACGACATCACGGACCGCTGACAGGTCTGCGTATCGGTTCTTGAAGTGCGGGTTGACGCTGTTCTTGACTGCGTTGCCCATCTTGGACTGCGCCGTTGATAGCGCCTCTGCGATGCTGTTGTGTTTTGGTTTTGGTTTTGGTTTTGCCGATGGCATGGTTTGTCCTGGGTTGTGGGGTTGCCCCCGTGATTAAAATGGCTTCGAATCTTCTGCTGTCTTGAATGCTGCGACCGCCTTGAGCAAGCTCTGCGATGTGCCCAGCATCAGCCCCGACGGGAATGGTGCCCGCTCCTTGACGGTCTCGGCATCGGTCGCCAGGCACTCGGCGAGAAATTGCACTGCTTGGGCCAGGTCCTGGCCTGGGTCGGTGTAGTCGTTCATGGTGTTGTCCTGGGTTGTGGGGGCTAAGCCCCCGGTGAGTGTTTAGGCGTTGGGCTTTGAAAAGATGACGGTGAAACCACCATACGCGCCGCCCTCATGCTGACGCGTGCGGCGGTTGTATTTGGCGATGATCTCGCCGCCTCTGCCTTGGGTCATAATTGCGATGCTCTTACCGTCCGCTGACATGGTGCTGACGTAGCCGGAAAACTGGCCGCCCTTGCTGCTTCTCCATGGGCCGTGCTGATATTGCACGCGCTGTCCTACTTCGATGCTCTGGCCGTTGATCATTACGGGTTGTGTTTTCATTTGTTGGGTCATGGTGTTGTCCTGGGTTGTGGGGGGTTGCCCCCCCCGGTGAGTGTTTAGGATGCTGGGACCACTTCAACAGAAGCGAACTCGGCGAAAAATGCAGCGTTGGATTCTGCCTCGATGAATGCGTTGGCGTGGTCCTCATCGAGGAATTGCGCCGTGGTGCCGTCGAGGTTGACAAGGCCAGCGAAGGGCACGCCCGCGTGGTTTTTGGAGGTTTCGGTCACGAGGATGTTGGTCATGGTGTTGTCCTGGGTTGGGGTGTTGGGGGTTGGTTGGTTGGTTTCCATACTGTCCACTAATTGCTCCTGATATACCGCGCAAGGATATTCAAGGGGAATGGTGAAGGTGGGACCCTGCAACACCATGAAACAGGGCCCCTGTCCAGCGTTCAGTCTCTCCCCAGAAACTTCGGCCGGACCTTCACATCACCCACTGTATCCGTCGCGCGCCCACCCGCCGCCCTCCAAGCGGAAGCTGGACCGGGACACCTGCTTTGACATCCGGCGCAGCTTGTTGACGGTATCGGCGCACTTGGGGCACGTGGGTGCTGGGTCATCGAATGATTGCAACTGCTCCACCTGGGTGTTGCACTCTGCACATCGGTATTCATAGATCGGCATCGGTGGCCCCCTGGTTGCATCCGTAACCGGCCGGGCAGTACCAGACCGTCGACCGCTCCGGGCTGATGGCGATGCCCTGAGAACCGCACCGGGCGCACGCCATGATCACCGGGCCTGTGGGTGGCTCCTGGTTGCGCTCCAGTGGCGCCAGACTGCGTTCCAGTGCCACCCGTGCGCGTTCCATCATCTGAGCCGCTTCAATGGCGTCACGGGCATCCTGGGCCGATCTGTTGGCCGCTGCGATGGCCTCCCATTGTGCCGCCTGTGCCGCACGCTCGGCAACGGCTGCCGCTTCCCTGGCCTCCATCAGTGCAAACCGCCTGGCACGCGATGGCTCTGGGCGTGGTGTGGGCGCTGGTGGCCTCGGTCGGTCGTACTCGGGCAGCGCCATCCGGCTGCCCTGGGTTGGCGATGGGCGTGGTGGCCCCACCGCCAGGTCATACGTGTCGTGGTCTGATAGCCGCCTACCCACTTTGACACCCTTGCCCTCGGTGGCAGTACCACTCGCCCCGTGAATCACCGCAGGGCCGCAATAGCTCGTCCATGTCCTCGGAGACCCTGCCGCAGTTGGCGCACTCGTGGGAGTCGGGAACCTCGTCGGGGTCGCCCTCGGGTATCTGGACCTCGATCTGTGCAGCCCAGTCGTTGTATCTGGCGCGCTCCGCCTGCATTTCAAGTCGGTCGTGTTCTGCTTCATTCATCGGATACCCCCTCGTGGTCCTGGCCTGTCCACTTCTGGAGCCATGCCACGGCATCGGCTCGGTCTTGCTCGTGCCTGCCGTGGTATTGCTGCCGGTACACGTGTGACCGTGCCTCGCTGATGACCTCCCGCAACTCTTGTTCCAGTGCATTGATGGCCGCGATGTTGTCCAGCCTGGCCTGGTCATAGCTGGTGAGTGGGCGGTCCTGGTTGGCCTCCACTGCCCGCTGGTAGTGGTCCTCCAGGGCTGCGTCCAGCTTGGCCAGCCGTGCCCGTGACTCGGGCGTGTCGGGCTCTGGTGGGCCGTCCATCGTGCCGGTGTGCTGGTCCTTGTCGAATAGATCGGCCTGGCCTCGGAGCTTGGCCTCGTGGTCCTCGAATGCCCTGGACCCTGGTGAGCAGTCCTTCCATGGTTGCCGGCTCATAGCAGACACCACAGGGCGACCATCAGCACCACGATGGCCCGCGTCAATAGCTCGCGCTTGGTGATGTTCATGCTGCACCGCCTGGGGTCATCGCTTCGACAGCCTTCCGGCACTTCAGGCAGACCTTATACTTCGTGTCATAATGGAGCACCGGATTTACCTCGACACCGCCGTCGATGCCCCTGGGCACCCACCCACAAATGGACTCATGCTTCCAATTGCTGATGTGAATTTCAGCTTTCGATGCACCCCATCCCGCCGTGTAGTCACTGCCAAAATCAAACAGGAGCCTTTGTAGCTCAGGGCATGAGGCATCCGCGAAACCTTTACCACCGTGGGCAAGGTATAAGCAATCGGCCATAAGTCCATCAGTCACTGACTTGTCGTTTCGTGTGAACACGACAGAGGCCTTCAATTTGCCGGTGTATCGGGTCCTTGGCTCGGGCTCGGGCTTGGGCTTGGGCTCGGCCCTGGCCCGGTTATCCGCCACCAGCCGCTCACACAAGGCGCGGAACCCGGCGGGGTCGTCCATTACCTGATCGGCCACCTCCCACCCTTTAGATGTAGGCTCGGGCTCAGTGGCGACCATTTCAACCGACTGCACATCGGCGCCGTGGGCCTGGTCTCTGATGGTCTCCAGCAGGGCTTCGAAGTCCAAATCTGCCGGGTCGGTGTGCGTCATGGGCACGACGGTGGTGATGGTCACCTGGTAGGTCTTTTCGGTGCTGCCCTCGGGGGCTGCGAATGGTCCGGGTTGGATGGTCATGGTGTTTGTCCTGGGTTGGTGGGGGGTTGCCCCCCCGTTGGGTGTTTAGCTTAGGGCTTTGCGTGCCTTGGCGACGAATTCAGCAAGGTTGCCGGTGGACTCGGGCTGGTCTGCGTAAACATGCTCAAGCAGGATCGCCGTGGTTGGGTCTGCCTTGGCACCGTCTCCGGTGTTCGTTGCTGCGTACTCAACAAGGGTCTTGAGCACATCGAATTCGTGGGGGGTCAGGGTGATGGTCATGGTGTTGTCCTGGGTTGTGGGGCCGAAGCCCCGGTGAGTGTTTATGCGCGCACGGTTCTCAGAACCGTGGTGGCGGTGAGGTCGCCATTAAGGTCGAAGCCCATGGAACCGGTACCGATACCGCGAACGGGCACAAAAGCATCATCCCGGAGGCGGCCGGTAGCGGTTTTTTCTTGTTCAACTTGGACCATCATTGGAAGGTCAGCATTTGACGTCGCGCCCGGTGAGGTAGCGTTGTCCATCTCGATAACAAGGGCGTTCAATCGGGCAGCAAGCTTGCGAATCGTGGTGGCCTGGTCGATCTGTGCGGCGGTGGGGGTAAGGTTGCGGCGGATGGTGTTGTTGGCGTTCTTCATGGTGTTGTCCTGGGTTGGTTGGTTGCTTTCCATATATTCTTTATACACCCGTTTAAATATCCCCGTCAAGGATATTGGGCGAGATAGGTGAAGATAGATTGCAATTAGATACCAGTGCAACGAATAGAAAAGTGCCCCTGACCAGACAATTGCCGATCAGAGGCGGTGCGAACAGGACAATTCGCACATGGAAAGTCGCTATCGGTGGCAGTCCGAATTCGTGCTTTGGCAGATCGCTGCTTGGTTGGCCAGCATCTGGGTCTGACTCTCTGCCATCTTGGTCACGATGGCGGTCAACGCTGCCAGGTCCTTCGTGTTCTGGGCCACCATGACCTCCAGAGCCGAGCCCTCGGCCTGCTTGACCTCGATGACCCGCACCCGCTCGGAGACCTTCTCAGTCTCTTGGGCCGTGGCCTCCAGAGTCATCAGCGAACCACCGATCGCTATCAGAGCCGGGATACCTGCGATCAACACTGTCTGATTCATGCTTTCACCTGGCTTGATTGTACCCATAACCTAATCCAATTGTCACGACGGTCAACACCGCCAACACCTCGGCACGCCCCGTCCACCGTTGCGCTGTGGGCGTTTCATACCATGGGGTCGGGGCCTGCTCTGTGGCAAGCTGGTCACGATACCAGTCACGCTCCGCCTGGAGCAACGCCACATCCAGCGCATGCAGCCGCTCCATCGCCTTGTGATATTCTTCGAGCTTCAGCAGGTAGGCCACCTCACTGGTGGGCATCGCCACCGCGTGACATCGGGCGGTCCCGTCCGGGCCGAGGATAGCGGGAGGAATACCGCCCCCGACCCGGATGGGCGTGGCCTGGTCGCACTCGTTGGCGGTTGGCTCCGAGAGTTGTGGAGCTTCGAGCGAACCAGCCCACCCGGATGCTATCAGCATCAGAAGCGCTGTCATCGTTTTCGCCTGTTTGCCATGTCTGCCACATCACCGGCTGGGTCGTCACCCTCCAGGGCGTCGTCTATGGCGTCCAGGTTGCGCTGTGCTGCCGTTTCGATGGCGTCCCTGGCGTGAGACGCTGCCATCTGGTCAGGCGGGGCTGTGGGCGTCCTGGTGACCTTGCGACGTTTGGCCGAAACACACCGACCCACGACCGCCGCAAGTGCCGCCAAGATAGCCACAGCCCATCCAAGTGACTCAGCCACGGAATGCCTTGGCCATCGCTGGCGCAGCTTGGCCCGCGATGTATGCGATGGCGATCATCACCCACTGGTCTCCGTCCAATTTGTCCACCATGAGCAGGCCACTGGCCGCTGCAAAGACGGTCAAGCGCCGGTAGCTGATGCGCTCGGTGGCGTGGAATAGTGTGTTAAATGCTGCTTTCATCTCATACCTCACATGTGTTGGCCCAGGCGTCGATGCCCGTAGCGATTGCCCTACCGATTGCCGCTAACCCCTCACGGGTCAACAGGTCGGCGTGGGCGGGGTTGTCCATGAAGCAAGGCTCCAGGCAAAGACTGACGGGCTGCACGACGCCCGCAATGGTGGCGAAAGCGCTTCGTGTCCAATCGTCCGGCTTCGCTGCGATGGTCTTGACCCCGTTGATCTCCGGGGCGACCATCCTGATCTGTCGGGCGATGCGAGACGCCAACTCGGGGCCGGTGCGTGATCGGTGATCGTAGAAAACGGCTCCGTAGTCCCCAGCCCCGCAGTTCAAATGGCCGGACAGGTACACTTGCGGGCAGTCGAACCCGCCCGCGTACTGGTTGACCCTGGCGTGCCGGTCTGAGTACCAGCCGTCCGATATGGGGATCACCGTGTGGCCAGCCTCCAGAAGTGCCGCCTCGCACGCCAGCAGATAGCGAGCCGTCAGCATGGCCTCACGCTCGTCAATGCCAATGGTGCCGTCACCATCCAGGTCCACGGCGGCGCCACGGTCCACAGCCTTTCGACCGGGCTTCCCGCTGTGCTGTCGGTCCAGATAGACCACCACCCTCGTCATTCAGGATCCGGGGTCAACCAGGCGATCAGAGCATCCTTGTCTGCCTCTGTGCCGGTGGCGATGGCGTCCAGTTCTGAGCGTCGCATCTGGAATTGAACCGTAACCACATCATAGGAATCATTGATGGTGATGGTTCCGCCGCTGATCCATGTCTCGCTGTCGTCTGTGAAGTTCATAGCCCTGTCCGCCCTGATGGATGATTCCCACCGTCAAGATTGTGAATTCGATAGAAGCACCTAAAGTCCACTGTGGCACTTGAACCAGCGCCGCCAAGTCGCCCGTGGCTTACAAAAAAGTAGAGTTTGTTATCAGTGTTTCCGCGGCCCATGGATTGGATCAGGTTGTAGGTCTTATCCACAGTGCCCTGGTCGCCGTCGTCATAGTGTTTCGACCAATTCAGCGTAGTAGCCCGCGGCGGGGATGCTGGGCGTATGCCGGACGATGTGATCCAGTCTGACTTGTTGATCCGCGTCCACCATGTGATCCGGTTCATAAACTTCCGGCCATCAGTAGAATAATCGGAAGCGGATATGGTATTGAAATCAGATCCAAAAGTGTCGATCGATCCTCGGGGGCTTGTTGTAGATGTATTTTTTACCCCAAGCATTTTATGCTTGTGGTTTGATGTATCGCTGGAAATACCACAGCCGATTATATCCCGCGGCCACTCAGTCGCACCAGATGTGGCGGGCAAATTCTCGGGGTCTCCCATCACGCCGCACACGGTGTAGACACGAGAGCCACGGGCAGGTCTGTCCAGTCCTCCAGTGGTGGCGCCGCTATCAACGCTCCAACCGGTCGACGGCCAGACTATGTAGCACTCTATCGCGACAGGTGAATCGCTGATATCGTAGCTTGAACCATCGCTTTTCAGAAGTTCCTTCCAATGAACGCCAGCCTCGACTATGTCTGGTGTTGATGTGGTCGACACGGTGACTGAGTTCAGGTTTGAAGTATTAGATATACTGGACAGAACCGAGTCCGGGTCGTTTAGGGTCCAACTCGAATCGGTGAGATCCACTTCAACCCAGTCAATGTTATCCGGCGTGCCGCCGCCGCCTGCTGCTGGTGCGTTGTTTGTTACCTGCATGGTCTACCCCTCACACATGACGGAGATCACCGTGCTGCCCGTCGCACTTGCCACATAGAACGCCGCGACGCCCTTGCTGACGTTGATGCCATCAGTCACCGAGAATTGATGCGTGGCGTCTGCCGTGACCACGATGTGATTGGCGTTGACCGCGGTAGCGTCGGTGCCGGTGAATGCCAATTTGCCCGCGTTCGTTTCGAATCTGATGGTGGCTGTTTTGGCTGCGTTTGGGATGTTCACCTGGGTCGCCACATCAACACCGCCAAGGGTAAAGCGTAGAAGCTGTGGGAACTGGGAACCGTCAAGTGTTTGGGCCATCGTGGGCCTCCGTTGTGGGGGTTATGGTCGGTTTGGCAGTGCAGCCAACTCGACCGAGGTGGTGAAATTTGCGAAGTCGGGGCTGACTGCGGTGACCATGAACGGTGTGCCGCTGATTGTCTTGACGCCATACACGGCGCCAATCGGGGCGTGCAGGTCCATAACGTGGTCTGACTCCACCGTGACCACATCGCCGGGCACCAACTCAGACCACCGCCATCCAGCCAGGTTCAACCGTAGCTGGTTTGGGAGTCGGGTATGCCAGGGCATCAGCCGCCGCTTGATGTGAAGCCCTGCATTGGCCTCGTTGGTGGTCTCCACATCGTCGTCGAATACCTTGCCGTTTGATGGGTGCTGAAATATCTGGGTCGCCGGCAGGGTCGTCGGTGACGAACTCCCGTCGGCATAGTCGGTCGCACCCGGTGGGCTGAACTGAATCACATCGTCTCGCGCCTCTGGATGATACAGGGTCTGCCCCTCGACAGATACGATGTCGACGTCCGTGATGGTGCCGTCCGTGTAGATTGGAAACCCGCTATCCGTCGCGATGTTCTGGGCTGCTCTGAATGACAGCCGGCCCTGGCGGACCACCAGCCAGGAGCCGAACGCCGCCATATAATCGGAGACAGCTGCCCATGGGTTAGTCAATGGCTGCGCGGTCACGAAGTCCAGTTTGAAGTCCCCATATGTCGGGTGTAGCCTGCCCGTCTGCCGGCTCCAGTCGTCGGTGTCTACCGTGGTGAAGTCCTTGTACAGTTGCAGATTCCACCCATCCGGCAGGGTGCCCGCTGATGTGTCCCGAAACAGCAACTTTTCCCACGTGGTCGGGATGTCCTCGAACGTGTAGCCAAGCGATGTAATGGTTGCCGCGTTAGTGCTTACGCCCAGGTTCACACGAGTCGTCCCCATTACATCGGCATCCACCAAAACAAACCGATTGCTGCCCGTTTTGGATGTGTACTTCATGTAAAACGGGTCGCCCGTGGTGGGCTGACAATAAATCAGCCCCCTTGTGCCGCTTGCCCCATCCTCGTCGAAGTCTGAGACACTGTCAACCGTCAGCGTAGAATCGCCGACGGAGTAGGAAGGTGCGACCGTTATGGTGGTCTTGCCTGCATCCTCGAACAGATCCCGATAGTCGGTGTTGTCAGACCGTGACTGCATGTACCCGAAGAAGTCGCCGAACTCCATCACCCACTGGTTGCGCGCTCCGCTGATGCCCTTGTACTGGAAGATCCCACAATCGCCCCACTCGGTGAAGTCCATGCCAGCAAAACCGACCTTAAGACGGCACAGCATCCCGCGCGGTATGAACCGGGCTATCCAGAAGGCGTGGTGTCGCCCGCTGAGCGTTGCACGGACCGCTCCGATGCTGGGCTGCCAGGAACGTATCTGAACGCTCTGTGTGGGCGCTGACACGCTTAGAAGCACGTGGGCCATGTTGGGCCCCCCGGTGATTCCGTGGGTGTGTAGGATGTACCGTTCTGGGCGATAGTCGAACATCTCCGGGTTGGGCGCATCGGTAAAGTCCAGCGCAAACATCGGTTCGCCACCGATGGCCAGGCGTTCACGGAAAGCTGATGACCACCCACCCATTCAATACCCCAACAGCCCGAGCATTCTGATGGTCTCACCCAGTGGGTCGGACGCCCCCGAATATGTCATCCCGCTGCCTGAATCCTTTGGCCCGCCGATGCCGCCACTGCTGCCGCCCGCGCTGCCAGATCCAAGAGGACCGAATACCAGCGAATCCAGATCGTCGGCCTTCGGGTCTGGCAGCGTGTCCACGATGGTCGGGCCATCCTGGTCTGCTCCGTCTGCCATGGTGCGCAGATGTGCCGGGTATACCTCCAGCGTCATGTCCAGGTTCCAGCTTATGCGATGGTCGTGGGTCAATATCGGGTTGCCCATCTGACCTTCTGGCCAGAACAACGCCGGGAAGAAGTCACGATGGCGAAATAGGACAGGGCTCACGTGGTTGTACTTGAGCGCCGTTTGCATGGTTAGCTCGCGGATGGCGCTATTGTACGCCTGGACCCTGATTTCCTCGCGTCGTGGCGATGCACCGAAGCTCTCCACGTGGAATACGTCACCGTTGGCCGGGTTGCCGCCGCCATAGGTGCTGAGCAATTCCGGTTCCACCCAGTGTGTCGTGTCTCCGCCTGTGATCGACGAACCAGCAGTACCGAACGCCGCGTAAGCATTGTCCGAATCCACCGCGAACGATATAGCCCCGCCCGCCTCAAGATGACTCTGGAGACTGTATAGCTTTTCAGCCAGGGCATCATCGCTGAAGCGTTCGTGAATGATGCGCACCCGCATGCCCGACCGCCTGGCGACCCGGCTGAATGCTCCACCGATGCTGACGGCATCCGAGACCACCCGGTACGGGGTGATTTGCAAGTCGCTCAGAATCTCGCCAAAGTCAATCTCTTGACGGCCTGCCACCTCGGTCGATGTGGGGAACCAGTATATCTTGCTCGTGCCCATCAGATCAGCCCCGCCAGCGGTTCAGCGTTCGAGAAGATGCCAGCCCGAGACCGGCCCTTCTCGCCGAATTGTCGATCGAGCAGGCGGCCCAACGACTCCAAAGCATTCGGGTCAACCACGTTGGTGTTGATGGTGATGGCCTGCCCGCTGCCTATGTTGCCCGCTGCCGCCTGCATCGCTGATGTGGATGCCCCAGTTGACGGCACCACCCGCTCACCAGCGTGGAGCATATGCAGTCCGGTATCTGACACGAACCCGCCGGTTTGCATGGAGCCCTTCACGAGCCCCTTGGCGCCCCGTATGACCTCGGATGCACCAAGCGTAGCAGCCGCCAGCCGGACGCGCCCTGCGGCCCTCTGGGGCGTGAATATGCCGCCCTTTTTCTTGAACGGGCTCACCTCGGCCAGCGCTGTCTTGATCGTTTTCCATGCCTTGACGAACCACATCGTGACACCTTTGAAGATAGCTATCGGCAATTGGATCGCCATAGCACTGACCAATTTGGGTGTTGCTTCAATAAATCCAGCCACCAGCCTGGGCACCGCATCTATCAGAATAGTCGGCAGATCCACCAAGATATCCGGCAGTACATCAACCAGGGCGGTGATGATGTTGTTGATAAAGCCCTTTAGCTCTGCCTTAATTGCCTTGGCACCCTTGGCACCCATCGCTGCCAGCGACGACAACACGGGACCCGCTGAACCCATGGCTGAGGTGATCGCCTGAACCGGTGACGCCATGCCATCCAGAACACCCGCCGCCATCTCGAACGGCAGAGCACGCATGCTGGCGTTCATCTCATCCAATGACAGCAACATATCGTCCCAGGCTTCTGCCTGCTTTGCTGCTGCCTTCGCTGCGTCCTTGCGTGCCTTCTCTTGGGCCTTGATGTCTGCCTTGCTCGGGCCTGGGGCCTCGTCGTCCTCGTCCTTTGGCTTCGCGCGCTCCACACCAGCAGCCATAGCCTTCGGCAGATTAGCAACTCGGTGCTCCACGCCTGCTACCAGATCCTCGGCCATGGTTGCGAAGCCTCCCATATCCTGTAGGACATCCTTGGTGTCTGCCAGTGTCGCCAGCCGTGATTCAAGCGCTGCGCGTTCTTCTTTGGATGGACCGAGACCGACAACAGATGCCACATCAGCGATGGACAGCGTCATCTCGGTCCACTTTGTGGATATGTCCATGATGGCAGAACCCAGCGCCAGGAACCCGTCGACCAAGTACCCCATCATTTTGATCGACACGAACAGGCTCTGAACGAACCCATCAGCGAACACCTTTGACATCAGCGATATGCCCTCCTGATTCTTGCCGATCAGATGCAGGACACCGCGCAGCGTCTCTTTCGCCGTGTCAAATAGCCCCGCGTCCGCTGTTTCCTTTTGGAACTTGAACCATGAATCCTTCAGGTTGCTCAGCATCCCGTCGAACGTTTCAGCGAGCTTCTGAGTGCCTCCCGCGAAGATCCCATCCTCGTCTGTCAGTGTCTCGACGAGCGCCGCCTTGAATTCTTTGGTGCTCATCTTCAGGGCATCGCCGCCCGTCTTCAATTCCACTTGGGCACGTAGCGCACGCCCCGCGATGGTCTCAACAGCACCGGCACCAAACTGCATGGCCCGCCCGACTTCCACCGCAGCGCGCGCCACATCGACACCCATGGCACCTGCGAAGTCCATGATCATCGGCATGGCTTCTTCAGCATTGACGCCTAACGCTCGAAGGTTGATCTCAGCCTCCACCAGCCCCGGCAACTCGAACGGGGTTGTGGAGCCAATCTGGAACAACTCATCTAGTCGTTGCTTCGCTGCTGCCGATGAACCCATAAGCACATTTAGGCGGGTTTCGAAGCCCTCCATTTGTGACCCCGCCGCGACGAACTCCTTGGAGCCCGTGAACATGGAGCCGATGGCCTTCCCTGCCACATTCGCGGCGACCTTCAGTAATGCCAATTTTGACGCCATCTCTGTCCATTTAGTGCTGGACGTCTTGGCCTGCTTGCCTGCCTTCTCAGCAGCCCCGCCAACCTGTTTGATCGATGGGCTTGCCTTGTCGTTCAGGCGTATGACCATTTCGATGACGTTCTTGGCCATCAGTCACCCCTTGAGCACGACGGTCGGAAACACTGGCAGACCCTTGGCAGACAGGGACTCCATGATCCGCGTGCTTGCCTTGTCGCGCTCGGTGTAGACCAGCATGCAAAGCCCCAATTCATACGGATCCAACTCCAGAATTTCGTGGGGGTATTTGCCGAACATCTTGCCCAACTCCCCGATCATCAGCAGGTACTCCGGCTGCTTTGCGAAACCCCGCAAGGCGTGTCGCCGCCTCGTTCTCGTCTGTGGAAAGCGCCATGATCCGCGTGAACAACTTGTCCGAGACCCCGGCAGGCATTGAGCCCACCCACAGCACACCCTTGTCGGGGTCCTCCTTGCTCTTGTCGATCACCAGTTTCAGATCATCCCAGGCCCCCTCGCCGTCACCGACAGCCATGGTGCCCGCTGCAACGGTGGCCTCCTGGAGTGCCGCCAGGTCTGCCGCCTGTTTGGGGTTGATCCGCTTCATCATGGCTTCAACGTCCATGTCCTCGTCTGCCTCTGGTGTGGCCATCGCCATCGCAGCAAAACCGACCTTGGCGAGATCGGCGCTGCATATGCGACGGACCCGCCAGAGTAGACCTCCAACCGCGACCTCATCGATGGACGCGTTTCTGATTGCGTGTAGAATGCTCATGGTTTCCTCCCGGTTGAGCGTGTTGTTTAGTTACCGATTCCTGTGGCGTCATCATTCACGACCACGATGCTGCACCCTTCGTCACTGCCGTCCGATTGTCCGACCAGCGTGATACTCTGGCGCACGATGTTGGCGTCCGAAATTGGATCGCTCACCTCGCTCAAATAGGCGTTATGGACATTGACGGTAAATGTACCAGCGCCACTGGAGAACACGATCGTCGCATCGCTCACTGTGTCGGCGGTCAGTGCCAGTGCCAGTGCATCATCGACTTCGACGGTGACGGACATTTCAACGCTTTGAAAGTCGGAGCGCAGCGGCTGAAGGGTCAACGACGATCCCAACTTTTGACGGGTTGCCAAGCTGTTGTTTACGACCAGGCTCATGTCGATCAGTGGATAGTTGACGCTGTTGAAACTTAGGGTGCCTGCCTGGTGATGCAGCACCGGTGTCTCGGTACCCGCGAAGTCAGAGTCGGTGTGCGTCGTGGACACGCGCCCGTTCGTGGTCTCTGAGATCACTGCACAATCAATCGTGGCGACGCCGCCGGAACTCACTGCGAATGTGAAAGTGTTGATGCGCGAGCCCTCGAATACCTCTGTCGTGCCGGTGCCTCGGACGTTGGCAATAGATAGCCCTGGCTTGTCCGTGGTTACATGGTCCGACAGTGTGTAGGTGTGGGTATATGGACCGCCGCCCGTGGTTGTCACCTTGCCAAGAGCGTGCTTCAAAATCATGCCACAGTTTTCATATGTGGCTTCGATCTGAAAAGACCCACCCGCGTTGTCTGCCTGGACGAAGTGGGCCCGCCGCATAGCGCCAGCGGCGCCCGTTCTCAGGGTCGGGCGTGGCACCTTCTCCACGGTCCTCAATAGGCTGGTGCTGATTGCTGGCCTCCATACGGTAGGCGAAACGGCCACCCCGTAGT
>Ga0209756_1000883_pt1 | contig 28806 bp, 15 predicted proteins | sample ETNvirenome_6_85_FD_184071 | JGI IMG/M metagenome (GOLD analysis project Ga0209756, IMG submission 184071) | Marine viral communities from the Pacific Ocean - ETNP_6_85 (SPAdes) (version 3) | ecosystem: Environmental > Aquatic > Marine > Oceanic | place: Pacific Ocean | collected 2013-06-19 | reverse complement strand
CGGCCCGAGTCCAGTCGGAAACAATATCTTCATGAAGATAGTATTTAACCGTTTCTAAATCAGAATCATTATCGTAAGTCATATCAGCATAAAGAAACTCATCTTCATATGCTTCACCATCGTCATCATAACGTGTTGTCAATCGAGATATTTCAATTTTAGCTATTCTGAACAAGTTAAGTTCTTTAACCATGCTAGCAAACGATTCATTCGCCAACAACCATCCAAAACCTGATTCAAACCTAGCAACCCTCATTGTGTCAAAAAAGAAGACGCCTCTCAAATATACGCCCCACTCTACCCGCTCATCAGTCCACGGAATTCCACCCCAACCCTCTGGGTATAATGACTCAATTGTGGTTGCTGTCAAATATAGTGGCGAAAAATGTGAACAGTCTGCAGCTTCTGTATATGCATATTCGTCTGCATCTGCAATGAGGTCAAAAATTGTGGTGGTATCGTCTATTGCGGATGAGCTTGCTGAATATTCATCCATTGCTATATTGTATGAAACGTCACTATATATTGCATCGAATATGGAAGAGGCCATGGCAGTGGGGCCTAAGCCAAAATCTCTTGCAATTGCTTGCATATCTATTATGGTAAAGGCAAAATAGGCCAAATGACCTTGGAAACCTTCCTCTTCCGTTACATTAAATGTGCGTGAATATAAAACAGTGTATTTTTTATTTCGATCATGGCCGGGTGCACCGATCCCTTCGGACAACACAGTATCGTAATATTTATCAATACCATCAAATCCGTGGTCGTTTAGTGGAATATCTTCTGTTTTGTACCACAACCCAGAAGCCAAATAGCCAGTTTGTGTTTCCCAATCGTCATGATCAATTACATATTGTGAATCGTCTGCCCCAGCCTCGTAGTCTTCTGGCTGAGGCTCTGCTGCTATCAAGCCGGCTTGAGCGATAGCCAGATTATAGTCTGGAGTGAAATTGTCAAGGTATGCCTCAGTAACAATAGGTGACATAACCTGAATGATTCGCAATGTGATATAATCTGTTAAATCGGGAGCCTCAAGCAGGTCCCCCACAGAAGAGGAGGGACCTTTCATAAACTGGAACAGTTCTGTATTGATTCCAAGAGAGTCGACCGTATCTTGTAGGGCCAACACAACCGCAACATTAAAATCGCCAGACGTATCGCCACTAATTGTGACTTCCCTAATTTTTGGGTTTGGCATTAGTCTGGGCATTCTTTGTCTCCTATTGTGGTATAATTATAGATATCATAGAATTTGCCGCGGGCGTCTTCCTCGCAGTGTACGGGGGAATCTACGAGATAACCAGCAGACTTAAGATCGCCCACTGCTTCGCAGATCTCTTGCCTTGTTATTTCATGATCAACCGAAACTTCAAAATAATACTCAGAAGCTTGATCGGTTATTTCATATTCATAGTTTACGATTGATTCATCTAATAATAGATCATCTTTGATGCTAACTATTTTTTTCAGAAAAGTTAGCGGTATCAATTCTGTAGTTTTTTCGCCATCTGGATTCTCTGTTTCTTCAAACCTGTAAAGCTCTACATCAAAATTGGACACTTTAAAATCAACGTTCAATTCATTAACATCAATTATAAAATAATCTTCCTTCACCCTAAAGAACGAGCCATCATTAAATATTCGCGATGTAACGGTTGGTATGTTCCCCTCTTGGAGTGCGCTAAACGTTATTCCACTAATGTGCGAGGGGAGTTCCAGCTCGGCCAAAAAGTTGGGCGATATATTGTTAATATCCAAAATATATGTTTTATACATCGCCTCAGCTTCAATTTGAGGGATTCTCAACAAGGCGTGTTCCAAAGGTCGGGTCTCGCCTGCGTCGACCTCGGCTTGGGTTTGTGGAGTTGATCCCGTTAAATAAGCAATCGTCTTACCGGGAATCATTTCGCCTTTGTAAAATTTAATGTCCCAAGCAGGGCCCATATCGGACGAGAGCTTGCAATTGCCCAGATCGTTCAATAAGCCATATTTCGTTTCAATCAGTGGGTTGTTGTTATCATAAAAATGTTCATTATCTCTAAAGTCTACACTACGAAAAGTGCATTGTGTCTTTAAAGACGGTGTTTGCTCCTGTATACGAGGTTCTGAAGAGTTTTGTATTTCATGTATAGATTCGCCGGCGGATAGCTCAGCGTTATATAATATGTTATCATCAAAAAAGGCATAAGAAATCGGTGTAAAGTCCCCTTTAGAAAGCTTGTACTTTCCATATGGGGTCAGCTGAATCTCAATTACCTCCTCTTTGCTATTGAAAAATGTCATTTGTTACTGCCTTGGATGGTTGTTACGGCTTGGAGCTGTACTCCGGATGCAGAGTTCGCTTTCCTTTTCTTATCGCGGCGGCGACGGACCTTCTTCGGTCCGCGGATTCGTGGCTTATCGGTCGAACTAGAATCGATCTGTATATCTTCAGGTACCGTCTCTTCGTGTGCAGAAAGTTCCACTTCTACCTCAAGTTTGGCCATTTCAACTATTGAGAAATAGTCATAAGGCCAGTTATAAGTATAATCAATGTCCTTTTCTAATAACGAATTGCCCTGTTTGTCTTTGTTTGTATTCAAATTAGACCTAGTAAAATCGTTTTGTGACGCGTTAATTGCAACAATCTGATCTTCATATTTCTGAACTGCTTTCTGCTTTACCTTAAAAACCATCCATTGTACCTTGTCACTGATGACGGAGGCCTCAGTGCCAAGCCTCAACTCGTTGGCCAACAACTTGTGTGAAATTGCCGCTTCAGCGCTTTTAACAACAGTGTGGTTTCGAGGCGGGAGATTTTGCCAAATATAACTTAGATCACATTGATCAAGTTTATATTCGAATTCAAAGATATACATCGCAAAAGGTGTGACATCCTCATATTTTACAAAATTCATATTTGGTGGAAATACATATTTTTCCATCTTTTCAACCATCGAAGCAATAGAGGTGCCATCAGTGGGTGCCTCTATTTGTGCTCTCGGTATTTCAAAAAACTTTCGTTTTCCGCCGGCCTGAATGAACGGCACGGCAACAACAGCTTCTCGGACAACGCTCTTTTCTAACACCTCACCCAGTCTTGTCGACTCCTTCTTGAAACCAACCAAGTCAGCTAAGGATTTCATATTCTTATAAATTTTTGCCGCTTGTCCTGCAGTTTGATTTTTTGTGTAAAAGCCGTTGGCGGCGGCGGCACGGGGACTATATTTCAAGAAGTTCGTTGGAATATCACTAATTCGCACCTTAATTCCCATATCTTGATTTTCTGGAATTGTTCCAAACTGGTGCCACATCCCTCTTGTGCAGGATGCAGACAGCTGGTTGGATGGCCGAGTGAGGGTACCGCTTGCAGCCTTGATCGGTCGGGCTCCGAAAATGCCAAAATTAAGAATTGGAGTTTCGGCCTTCATTTGCATTGTCCAGGCGCTTGATAGAGATTCACGCGTAACAATATTGTTTGGATTTTTAGGATCCGTATAATCTACTGAGCTGACAACTGGTACCTTTTCTACGCCAAATAGGTTCATACTTGAGCTGATTTGCATAGAGTTTTTATTAATATTTACCCCATTAAGTGGAGCATTTGGATTGGACCCACTGATAATATATGCATAATCATTTTCATCATAGGTTCCAGACCAAGTTACGCCATCTTCGCCTTCATCAAATCTCATATAATTCACCGATGCACTGTTTATAATATCTTCTAATGTATAAGACTTGCTTTCTTTAGCATAAAATACAATATCGGCCCATGCATGGCCATCATAATATGGTGGAGTATATGGAGAATAAATGCCATTTACAAAGTCATAGCCGCCGACTTGGTGCTCGGCCTCAAAACTAGCCAACGCGGAGCCATCAGTTCCGTGCATAGGTGGCCCGAAAGCGCTGGGTCGGCTGTACATCGTCAACAACTCAATACCATTCGTGCTAGCAACTGTCGCAATCCCATGCTGAGGAAGGTCATATTTTATTCCACCCCTTTCTGACGCGGTTCCAGCGGTCACTCCAATAAAAGGCTCTAGATGCCACGCTCTATCCTTTTTAGTTTCATTGAACATGATAACTCTCATTCCATAAACTTCATTCTTTTGCAAACTAAGGTTTAGGTCGGAATTGGCTTTTGATGTCATCTTGGTATATGTTCTGTCTCGCAAAAAGAAATTTGGCAATTCCGCCCAAAATTGACTGGCCATCAAAGAATATTGTGGTTTATGCTGCATACCAAAAGCTGCAGTAACATGCAAAGAGGCGGATACGTGCGGCTCATTGTCGTAAAGCGGGGTTCCAAGCAAATGATTGTGAGGTTTGATAATTGCTTCAAATGGAATTCTCTCATCAAAGACACCCTTCTCTTTTGCTAGACCGGTCTGCTTATCTGTACCAAAGCCATCACCAGAATTCCAAGAAAAGTTTGCTGCGACAGTCCACGCATGATAGTCCGTCTGTGGGACCTGTTGTCTGATAAATCGATCTGGCGATGTCCAAATTGGATAATCACATGCCACACCTGCCTTAACTGTGTTATAAAATATCCCCGGAGCAAATGACCACTGCCACAGCGGTCTTACGGCGGCCTTCTTGTTTGTAGAATGCTCGCCAGTTACAGAAGCGCCGGCAAGATGAGATGCTGAATATTCATTAGCCATTTTAACAGAATATTGCGCCGGATAAAAATTGTCATATGGCATAAATTTAACCGCAGCCTTCATGGTCAGAGAAATCTCAGACGGGTCAACCATTTCTGTATGGTCGCTAACGACAAGGCCTAAGTATTTCATAACATCTGAATTCGAAAATATAGTATAGAAATTTTCTTGGCTACTATTTTGCGGTATAGAGTTTGAAGTGTTGGGTGTTCCCGGGATCTCAAAAAGTGCAGAATTGTCAACTCGGAAATTCCCTTGAGCACTGTCAAGATAGAAATCCATATGTTCACTAATTCTAAATTCTGGAATTACTGAATAATCTTTGTATTGCGCTCTTAGGTCGAGAATATAACTATCATAATCTTTATACCAAGGGTCAACCGCCTGCGATACAAAGTGCAAAGATGTTACCGTGTTGTCTCTGCCGGTTTTTGAATTAGTTTCCGCGCTCGCTGTTTGGGCCCAGCAGCCGGCGAGGCTGTTTGCCTCCCATTTTGTCACGCCCAAAGGTACGTGAATCTTTCTAATGTCGGCGTTGGCGGCTCCAAAAGAGTCTCCATATAAATTTTTCGCAATACCGGCTGTAACTTTGTTATCAGAGAGGCCCAAAAGAACGCGACCATTTGAGGCATTTTTAATACCTGCGGTGGATGTCAGTGAACCAGAGATACAAGTTGTCATAAACCTTGAATACTGCGGCCCTGCTAAAATAAACTTATCCGGATCTGCATCATCATCAACAGCATGTATCTGGCTATATAAGCCGACAAGTTCGCCACCGCCATAGTAGGAATTCGGTACCGAAAGGTCATCTTCATGATGAATTTTTACATCAGTATCTCGTACTGTTTTGCTGCCATCTCCGCTGGCTGTAATAAATACGGTCGCACCAATAGCAGCAGCGCTAAATACTCTAGGCGCCTCTTCGAGAGGCCAAGAGCTTCCGGTTACCAACGGGCCCATAACGATTGGAATTGAACTTCCCAAAGTTTCACGATCAGCTTGGGTGTAGCGCCAGAAGTTGTTTTGATAATCGGTTCTGCCACGATTTCGTGCCATAAACATGTTTAACCCAGATGGCCAGACAGTTTCTTTATATCTGAGCATTGAAAAGGACTGAACCGTATTGGCCGCGGCTGCTTGAGTGCGGTTTAAATATAGTTCTTTTATTTCATCATATGCTTGTCTTGTTGGTGATATCGGCAAATACTTAATCGCCAATTCTTTATCATCATATCCCGCAATGTTGTTACCGTGAGTTACCCTCATAGTAAAGGTCTTGCTAGACCACATTGCACCATGATTGGTCTTGGCGCCAATCTCCGGAGTAGCAACATTGATCGCAATGCTCATTGGATGGTATTTCATAGAAACAGCTTGAGTGCCGGATAAGAAAACCCTAATCCCTTCGGTCTTAGATACCTTAACTTTATGCTCACCAACCTCAGTCGTGCGAATTATTTTTCCTGGTTTGAGGGTAGTTATGTTGTTGTTACGTCGATGATAAAGTGCTATCGGGTGTTCGCCAGTCCTAATTTGTTTAAAAGTTGGGTACCCGTAAGGTCCGTTCCTGTGTAACAACAAAGCATTCAACGTTGAAGCTTGGCCAACAGCGCTGTATCTCTTAACCAATCCACCGCCGGGCTTTAAGGTATCAGCAGGAACCAGAGGTCCATCTTCATTTCCAATATTAATATATCTGCCCACGTCCTTGGTCAGTGGGTATCCCAACATATTATCTGATGCTGTTACCGGCTCTCTAATATTTGTATTTAATGGCGCAAAGGCAGTCCTCAAATCTCCATCAGCATGATTCTCGCCAAAATCAGTCACGAATCTTAAGCCATTTGATACATAATATGAGCCAAAGTCACTTGCACTGACGAAATTAAGAGCCGACACAAGACCGTCCGCGGAACTTGATATCGTTCCCGCAACAGGTGCATGGCCAAAAAATCTTGGATTGTCTGCAATTGATGCTGTAATCCAAGCATATCCTAGATCAGACTGTGGAATTGGGTGCTGAATCCACCAATTATCGTAAACAGAGGCGGTAATATAACTTTGTTGTGGATCATTATCGTCTCCGGAGGCGCCCTTAAAGGTTGTACCCTGACCAGATAGCTCAATTCTTTTAAGCGTATTTCGTTGAATTTTGTGAAATGCGGGTATTTGAACGTATTCATTGGCTGTAACCGATCCATATTCTGGGTCGTGACCAAATTGTCCGCTTCTTCTTGACAGCAGAGATCTCAGCCCGTCTCGTTGAGCACGGGCAGAGGCTGCAGTGCCACTAAGATGATTCGACATTTTAATCGTTGTGTTTTCGCCACTTGCGCTAGCACGCACAGATAAGTTTCTAAAATTAATTGAATTGTAGACTGAATATTCTTCTGAGGCGATATCCAAATAACCCCTTGTCGATACCTCTGGCCCACCTGGGGCTGAAAATCTAGATGCAATTACCGTTCTGTTGCGCGCATTTACATCTGGGCCCAAGATGCCTCGCTCAGATAGCGTATACATCGTCGCTATTGAGTTTCCTTGGGCGTTAACTCGAAGGCTAACATTTGACCCGGGAGGGCCTCCAAAAGAGTTTCCAAGCTTATTATCGGGGTTGTCATCAATACCAACTGCAACAAGAGTGTGTACATTTGTCGTCTTGCCTAAACTATTGCTGTGTAGAAGGTCTGGGAGTCGTACTCCACTGTTTTCTTTAAAATATAAATTATTTTCCAGGCGGCCGGCAGCTTGTACAACTTCGTGATTTTCTGTGTAATTTCCAATAATTGTTGAACCAGTTTTTTGTTGTATATTTCTAATGTTCACTGGTCTCTTTGCCAATGGTTCTCTAAAATAAACGGCACGTTTGGTCTCGATTAGTGGATATTTGTGTTCATTGGCCCACGGATAATCAGGCCCAACGAAACCCAAGGCGCCCTGATCATCATAACAATCGGTTGTTGTAACTCCAGATGCTATTGAGGATGACAACTTATAGAGAAACAGCCTCCAAGCTTCGGGCCTAGTGTACGGATCATCCAAATTATTTAATGTGCCGGCACCACCAGACGTAACCAATGTTGTATCATATTTATTGACATCGACATGTCGAGACTGGTGGCCACCGACATATTTTTCGGTAAACGGGCCTTGTAATGCCGACTCGCCTGGAGTTATATCTCCATAAACATCGTGGTGAATATTTGTTATAATTGCCCCGGATATAAACCCTTCGGCAACATTCTTTTGATATCCCGTTGTTACGTTCGAACTAGCGCTGATAACATTAACCGGCATAATGAGATGACCTTTAACGTTGTCTAAATATGGATCTTTTGTTGATTCCCAGTGGCGCCCAGACCTAACTTGAAAGCTATATTTTCTCTTAACAAGTTCTTTTGGCGTCTCCTCATCACTAATGTCTTGGAATTTTTTTAATTTCTCGGCAAATGCCAAAAGAACATTGACTGGGACCCCAAGACTCGTAACAGGTCCATGGGGGTACACTTGACTGAATACATAAGAGCGTCTCTTGTTTAGATGATCAGTATATCCCTGATAGACCGACCCCATACTAGGGTCTTGTTCAGGGACAAATCTATATGTTCTGTTTAGTGCCCTTCTGGTGTATCTAGACTGTTCGTATTTTGTGCCATCCGATTTTCTTAATTTAATTGTCGCATCAGATTCCTTGTGCTGATATGGGCCTACAGTGGTGGGTGTAATTGGTTTCGGGCGATTGGACTCATGTACCCTTTCTCTAATTGTATCTCTTGCTTCATCGACCGCGGTGACACCAGAAGAAGGCTTCTCTCCAGTGCGTTCGGCCCTTTCTCTCCACCAGCGTGCATTGTCTGACTCTTCACCAGACACAGGACGATGGCCATACCTCCAACTATATGCTTGCTCTTCAACACCCTTAATTGAACCCTCGGTTGAGTGTACTGTGTCAATGTTTGGAAATTTGTGCTTATATTTGTTTCTTTCTAAGATATGACTCTCAACAAGGTTTCTAATATTCTTAGAATATAGTGTAGATGCGGGAACCAATTGTAGAATCATGGCAGATAATGAAGCGTCTACCCACTTATAAAATTCAATATAACGATCTAAATCTGGTTCATTATCAACCTTATCAAAAAACAGTTGCCTTAGTTTTTCAAGCTTTTTGTATCTATCGCGATACTTCTCTACCGGTTCGCAAAAAAGATTACTAAAATCTTTAATAGATGCAAACATGGTCAACATTTCTTTCGAAATTGTTTGATACATGCTCTTTTCTGCTGCGAAGTAGAACCTGACTGGTTTGTGATCTCTGGTGAAAATCTCTTTGTTAACATCAACAATCTGAACCATATCTGCACTCTGCATGACTTCTGGTAGGCGAAGCTGACTCTGTTGGACGTATCTCTTTTCTATCACTTTTGAATTGCCAGTTGGAAATTTATCGCCGCGGCCGTGGTGCTTATTGTGAGCCATCTTGCCAAGCCATTCTTTGCGATATCTATCTTTCTTAGATACTGATCCGGAAGACATGTCAAGAACGGTAAATTGGCCGCTGTCGTCGGATCCGGTCACCTTGTTGAAATTCCAATGTAACGCTAGCGTGTCCATTCTCGGAATAAATGATCCAGTAATTGACTTCTGTAGGCCGTAGCCACTCTCGTATGGGCCGCGGACACCGACATTCATCGGGTCCATTGCATGGGCCTTTATCTCCTGTTTTGTCAAGGCTGTATGCCAAACCCGGAGAGACGAAACTTTTGCGTCTGAGTACTGTTTTACAGCGCCATTGAAATTAGTTCTATGAGACCCAAGATACATTCGCTTTGCAGATCGAATGAAATCTCTTCCGGCGCCGGGCAAAATAGTTGTAGAAGCGCTAAATTCATTTTGAATAACCTCTCCAACAGCATTGTATGCAAAGAAGTCCACCACATAATCTGTCTCAGTTGTTCCGGCGCCAGCAATTGCGTCGGAGGCGCCAGAGACAGCACCAAGGGGGCTATATTCTGGTAAGTCGTCCAATTTTAAGGATGAGCTGGGTGTGATTCTTATAGTAAAATTCCACTTAGAATCATCATATACATCAAAATACCCGCTCGATGTTAGCGGCGGTATCGGACCATATCCGCCGGCGTTACCTGTATCAGCAGTAGTAGTTCCAGTATCCCAAGCTGATGAAGTTAATACAAAAAATGCATGCCGTGACTCAATTGTATCCCTAACTGCATAGACTTGAAAATTGGCAAAATCATTACCCTGTGCATCACCCCAAGTTAAGCTGGTGTCATCAGAAGAGTTTGCCGTATGCATCCCAAATAACGAAGAGGATACAAAGGGAGTGTAGAAGTAGCCTGGATTTTTTGATTCTGGCTTTCTAGCAAAAATACACTCGCACTCAACGGTAAAGCCAAGAAAATCTGCATGACCTTCATTCGAACCAGAAAGACTTGATCCAGACAAAAACCCGCTAGTAGATTCGGCATCGTCAAGAGTGGAATCGGGGTATTGGTAGACTGTTGCGCCAAACGCATCAAAACCATCAGATCCCGTTTGAGCGAAATTGGCGTAACTCTTCCTGATTATTCCGTCTTTGTAGTTATCCTCCAGAGCATATGTGTAATCGTCTGCATATAAATTCAAAGTGATTAGATCTTCAGGAATTCCATAGCAGCGAATTAGGTTTCTAATTGATTTTTCAGAACCCTTGGTCTTGTAGATATACAACAAATTATTATATATATTTTGATATATAAGATTCTTTATATCATGGAGCTTTATATCAAATTCATCGTCATCAGTCTTAGATAAAATTTTCTCTCTGATCTTTGCGTCTACAAAAATCTCGGGTGCACCAAAACCTCTCGATTCTAACAAGTGACTGGCGAATGGATATGGCTTATAGCTGGCACTTAGATAAGTTGTGTTCTGTAATCTTGGCAAAGATTGAATTTGAAGGTATAGCTTATCCATATAGGAAGCCATAATCTGCACAATGTTTCTTAAGTCGCCGCCACCAGTTCTTTCATCTTCTTCTATAATCCATGTGGGAATCATGTTGATTAACGAATTGTAATTTTGCTGATCGTAAAAAGAGCCAGTGTGCATCAGATCGCTTTTCAGATTTTTAACATCCGGATGGAATGAGTAAACAATTGGATCTTTAAACTCTGGCGATAGCGAAGAGCCAGTATAATCGTTTATGGCCGAAGATGTCAGTCTAGAACTCGACGTGTATCCAACAAAATCGCCATTCGTGACACGACCAGCGTAATCTAAAATATTAGAATCAACGCTTGAAGTTCCAGTAATTCCTTCATTAAATTTGTAATATACACCAAGTGTCGTATTTGCTAGATCATTGTTTGCACCACCACGAACATTTGTCCACCAATTCTTTTTAATTTCTTGAGGCGTTCTTCTAACTTTCCAAAATCTAAAATCATCGATCGATGCAGAAAGTTGGCCCCACCCTCTATCAGTAGAAGAAATGCTTTCATGGGGAGCCACTAAGGCGCCAATTGTTGCTACTAGGGCACCAGTGATCTCATTTACATCAGGTCGGGAGCCGGCCGTGGTTATTGTTTGATTTTTTTCTCCATTTAGGTAAAGCTCAGTTACAATTCCATCAGTAGCGGTTGAGCTACTATTATATAAAACAAATGCATAATGATTCCACTCGCCAGTTGCAACTGTTGATTTTGAGATATTTTCGCCAATTTGCAAATTTGAAAAGCCGTGAGAGCCAGACTTTATTGTGACAAAAAATGGGGATTCTGTTGATCCTGTAACATTTCCGCTAAGTTCGATTCTAAATCGTCCATAACTATCCGCAGAAGTATCGCCTTGATAGTTCCACAAATCAAACAGCACTTCGTTTGTGGTTGTACTATTGTCGTCTATAGCGGTCATAAAGGCGTTCTTCTTAAGCCAAAACTCCACTGTAACGCCGCCAGTTAGGTTTGTTCTAAGGTTTGAGCCTCTTGTGCCCTTTCGACCAGCGGCTAGTTGACCAGCAAAACTATAAATATCGTCGTTATATTCGTTGGCAGATCCAGTAAACGCGGCATAAAGAGAGCCGCTTACGATTTCACTAGAGCCGGTTCCAGGGCCACCCTTGATATAAATATATTGTGGTGAATCCGAAAGACCATATCCACTAGCCTCGTTTTGCTGAGTTCCCCAGCCGTCTGGGTCTGCGGAAAATATAACATGACCGGTCGTCCTAGGATATTTGTAATCAAATATAAACCTATCATAATAATCCGATTTATTTCTAAACTCTGTTACTTCAGCTTCAGAACCATCATATGGATATTGTTTATAAACTCTCTCAATTGCATATTTCCAGTATTTTTCTGCGGAACCAAACCGTGCAAAACTTGACGCTGAAACAAATTCTATGGGTGGAATAAAAGTTTCACGATCAATGTTCTTTTGCCTGATCGTTTCTGGAGACTCTATTTCTTCGAAAATGGTCTGCGAGTCAGCCGATGGTAAAACCTTGAGCGAAGTCCCTTCATCGAAAAGCTTTTTAATACTCATTCTATTCTACCCTAAACTTAAATCTCTCTTTTTGTTCAACCCAAGAAGACAGTGTTGGATCGTAATATGCAAAAGATATACCATATGCATAATCTGGCTGCAATATTGACATGTCTAAGTCAAAATAATTTCCAGAAACATCATATGATAACAAAGTTGCTAAATCACTTCCTGTATTGTGTGGTATAACTTTTAAGTTATCAATAACTCTATAAACTTGATAAGATGCGCTATCAATTATATAATTCTCTATATTGGCAGTTGCTTTAGAATAAATAGTTGGGCTCCAATCTTTTTCTCGCACAAACAATCTAAAGCGAACAGTCTGATTGTCTTTGTAGATCGCCCCAAGGTTTGAAATAGATGTGACATATTGCTTGTCTGGTTTATAATTGCTAGCCTTGTGAACTCTTGGAAAGATTGTTCCTGTAAAATATGTTTTGCCACCATCGCCGCCATGCCAAACATCTAACAATTTTTTATCAGGAGTGACACCTGCAGTGACGCTTAAAGAGCATTTGTAAATTCCAGTAGATACTTTACTTCCAGTGGCAGGAAAGCCGCCGGCGCATATATCACTGTCTCTTACAGAAATTGGTAGGCGGCCGCCACCGGTATTGGTGTCTCCAGATGTGTCTGCCGGCACATTGCTTCCAGATCTTGGTAAATATAAGTCCACATACACAGAACTAGGATCGCCCGGGATATTTCTTAATTGCCCACGATAATAGTTGTACATATAAACCGTATTCGGGTTGTCGTCCTCTTCGGCTAAAGAGCTGCTATAAAAAAATCTTCCACGATCATCTGCAACAGAAGAATCCCAACGAGCTTCAATGTGCGGCCTCTTATAATAATATTCTGAAGTGCGGCCAAAAAACTTTTTAGTAAAATACGAAGTTGTAGCCCCTGTTACGTTGTGTAGGATCGGTCCATCATTATAGTTGGGGATCGATGCATCCGAGGTTCTATCATCAAAAAAGCCTTCCTGTGTTCCGATCAACTTGATTAGAGCACCATAGTTTGTCAATTCGTCGCTGCTCATCCACTCTTCAACAAGCTCTGTAACATCGAGGTCAATATCTTCATGACCCTTGGTGAAAGAAATTGTATGCCCCCAAGATGCAGTATAGAAATCGCCGCCCGGGATTGTCCACTTTGCTGAATTTGACGCCGACATCCAATTGGCGCCGGGATTGCCGTGAGTAAAATCTAGATACTCATCCATATCCATGCCAATTCCCTCTTGCCAATCTTTGGAAATTGGCAAAACTTCAAGAGAAAAGCTTCTTGGTGTCGTCAGTGCGTGACGAGCATTAAACATGCGCAGATAAAAATTGACACTACCACTAGCCGGAACTGTTCCTGCGGTGCGGTCGGTAGAAATCTGAGCGGTGGGAAATTTAATTAAAATTCTAGATAGTTCAACAGACCCAGTTGATGCCTGTCCATAGATTGAAAAGACTTCAAGAATATCAGAGCCGCCCATATTTGCACCAGTGGCCCGGGTATTCAGGTCTCTCATGAATGCATTTGTAATTGTTGTATCGACACTGGCAGTGTATCTTTTGATAGACATTATGTAATAGTACCCTTAATATCGATTGCTGGGAATTTAATCTCAAAAATAACATTCCTAGGCGCGACGATATATCGACCGTTCGCTGATGTATTTGAGGCAATATCAAAAGAGATATTAGAATACCCGGTATCAGTAACGTTGGTGACCTCAACATCCGTAACGTCAATAATACCAGTCAACTTGTTTAAAAGATTGTATATACTTGAAAGATAGAATGGCTCCCCAATATACATCTTAGACCGTCCGAAATAATCAGCCAATGTGCGATTGGCAATCGAAAGTAAAGCATATCTATCATATGATGGATCAGAAATTGCAGTATATTTCACCTGTAAAGTGACGATTTTTGCATCCAAGATATCAACAGTATCATTGATCATTTTGTTTCTATTTATCCATCTTTTCAAATTGTTCTTTAGTGTCCTGTTTGCCGCTGTCAATTTGCCGCGGCTATTTTCACTAATAATGTATAAATTCAAATTTCTCTTGATGGAATCACTTTCTCTTATAACGGAACACCTCTTAATCATGCCAAACCTATTTGGCATTGCATATGTCATAGCCTCATAGTCTTCTTTCGTTACTGCTCTATGCTGGGTGGCAAAATTGTCGATAACTCTTCTCTTAATTTCTACCTGTGTTTCGGGAGATGCGGCGCCGACCAGGGATTCCTCGTTGTACACCTCAAAAGAAGCTCTTATTGCCTGCATTGTCCCAGGCACTAGCGCTTCGGGATTTCTGAAGGAAATCTTAGCATTAAGCACCTTATTTACTGCACCTACAGCGGCATTGGAATTTGCATTCTCAGATGTCCTATAGGTGATGGTCAGGGTTGTGTTGGCGGGCCCGATTCCAAATTTGTCGCTTGACACCATATTCGAAGGATCAAAAGCTAAATCAGTTGTATAATCCTTTCCATACACGTCGAGAATAATATTCTCTGGTTCGGGAATTGATGGAGAGTTAATTTCTGATTCCGAGGCGTATCCAAAAATTAAAGATGTTTGCGTTTGTGATCTTTCAACAACAAATCTTCTAGGCACGGCGAACGGTTTTAAAATTGATGGTATCTCATCGGAAAGGGCCTCTTTATTTATCACTTCTTTATAAACAACATTTTGTGATAGATAATCAACCTCAAAGTACTCATTTCCCTCGGAGTCGAATACCGAAATAATTTCTGAAATTCTTGCGCCAGCAAGGCGCACGGACCTAAATCTTTGAAATTCTCCGACTGTTGACGATTCAGTGGCTAATAGTCCGGATATAACCTTTCCATTGGCTTTTATGGCCCAAGAAAGTGGAGCGCCAGTAGTTTGATCAGCATCAGCAACTACAACTTGGTGCCTATTATCATTAAAATCAACATTTTCTGTCAGTACATATGAAGCGCCACTATCTGACTTAAAGCGAGTACCACGCCTAACAATGGGTAGATAATTTCTTGCTGGTCCCATACCGGTTTGAACCGAAGGTACAATAATATACATACTCACGACACCATGGGCGGCTGAGGCGCCTTTAAAGGTATATCCCAAAGTCTTTGCGTGTCGAAGAATATTATTAAATTCTGTCGACGTGTCCAAGAAGGACTCATTTACATTGTAATCTAAATAATAGGATAATATGTCCCCAACATAGGCAACAGTGTCAATCATAAGAGACCCAAAAGAATTTTCACTAAAATCTTTATAACTATTGGAATAATATCGTTGAGCGTGCTCTATAAGATCTTGCTTAATCGAAGAGAATTCTCTGCTCGTATATTTTATCGGTAGTATCTTTTTTTTGTATTCTGAATCAGCCATAATTGATTTTCCTGAAATAATTAGAAATTAATATTAAAATATTAGATTCCTGGCAACATTAGATCTAAGAAATCCTCTCTAATGATGTCGGGTATACTGTATACAATTCTTAATCCAACAAAGTTTTGATCAATATCGGTGCCTGGATTATCGACGCCAGAAGTTTGCGATAACGGTGATGAAAAAGTTATGTTTACAATATCAATGTAGGGCAGATATCTCGTTACCTGCTCCAATATTCTACTTTCGATTCGGGCCAACTGACCACCAGTCAGTGCCTCAAATAAAAAATGCCTGATCCCAACACCATAGGCGGGCAACATAATTCTTTCGCCCGGGTTTGTCAGTACTAGCATTTTTAAATTTTGCTTTGCTACAGAGATCAAGCTTTTGTTTAAACGAAAGCCATCAATCTCATTTCTAGTAATCGGCAGTGCAACAGAGTATCCAATAGCCATTTTGTTTCCTCTCCTTAATAATTAGATGCTAATCGCATTCGTTTCCATCTTTATCATAAGGATTGTCTATAAGCTTCCTTCGTTGTCTCCATGTCAATATTTCTGACCAATTGCCAAGCCAAAAACGATCCTTAAGCATTTGTCCGAAAGAGGGGATTTCAAATCCAGGTAGATTGAAACTAAATTCCCTATGATTGTATGCCATTAAGAACATGTTTCTTACTCTTCTCTTTGTTTTTGCGAAAGTTTTTTCTAGGGGATGCTTTTGAGGGCTGAATACTCCTGGGGCCAATGGGCCGTTGTCCCATCCTGGGCCCATTCGGGCTCCGAGAATTTCTCGGCGCTCCTTGCGTTTCGGGCCGGGTCCGTCGTACATTCGCTTGTGGCCGTATTGATTCCACTCACCATCTTCAAAAGAATCTTCATCTTGGAGGTCGGTGGTTAGTTCTCCAATTGCCGGCAAAAAGGCTCTAGAAACATAAATCGTATGCAAGCCGGCTATAGTATCGACTGGAATGCAATAATCAAAAAGCAGCTGCATTTCATTGCTATTGGACAATTTCGATCCCAAACACGCCAGTACCTCTGGGCTTATGTCGTCTCCATTTGATTCCAACTCTTGGAGAACTTCCTCGAATGTTTCGTCCAAAAGATCAATTTCTACCGAAGCTAGCGGAATTACATAATCCGAAATATTTTCTGAGGGAGATCCATTAAGCTTATACGCTTTCTCCATTTTAGCGTTTTCTAGAAACGTTTCACTCTCTAATTCGGACCCAGCCACCTCATCAATCATTTGGGCCGCAGTCTTGGATGGGATGTACGATAACCTCATTCCATATTTTATTCCCATAGAGCCTTCTAATCCAATTGGCTCAGTGTCAGAGCTTTCATCAATTTGCAGATCGTGTACGTGCTTTTCTTTTGCGGCAGGGGAATAAGCAGCTTTAACAAAATAATTCTCTATCACATGCGAATGTGAAAGCCATGGCTTATTAGGAGGAGCGGTCGAATATGCCACACCATTGCCATTCTCATCAATCACATATTCATGAGTATGCATGGCATTTTCGGATGTTTCTCCTTCTGAATAATACACAGTTCCTTCAGGATATTCGAACGACAGGTCTCCAAAGTAATCTGAAAGTTTTGCAGTTTTCATGCTATCGTCCAACCTGCCCAGCCATTCAATAAAAGTCTCTATATTTACAACACCACGCAATTCATAATCATCATCTGTTATTTTAGGACCGCCTTCTTGCCATCGATCCCCCTTAATAGTCGCAGTAGAATCTTCCATATAAATGTATTTCTCTACAATGAAGCTACCAGCTTGCGTTACTGTCTCGGGATCATAATTTGCCATAGGGCTGTTCAGTAACCAACTGGTAATTGTCGATTCTTCAAGCGGATATTCGTCTATTGTCTTTGCAACGTTGTTTACATTACCAAGATTTTGTGTTCCAGTAACAGCATCATATTCTCCAACAACATATCCAGAGCCATCTGTTGTATCCGCGGCCGTTTCAATGTCAATAAAGAATTCTGGACCCATACACATCCTGCTGCTGCCTAGTATGTGTTTTTTCATGCTGGTGATTTTAGGATCTAGACCTAAATGCACCATATTTTCACGAATTCTATTCATAATCCATTCAATCTGTTCGGCAAGAAGGCTTCTCATTAAAACTTTAGCAGTGTCCGCAGAATTCTTAACTGCTTCTAAATTCTTGTACAATCTATATCTCTTTAGCGTTGTAAGGGCATTGATTTCCACGCCCATCACAACTTCTCCGTTCTCGCGAGCTGCAATAAGATCGGAATCCTGGGGATAATAATATGCTGTTTGTATACCGGCTAAAATACCAAAAGCCTCTTGATCTGCTTGATTGGGCTCGTATTCGCCAAGCTTGTACCTGTTGTCCTGCACTTGAACGCACTGCTCCAAAAATGCATACCAATATCTGTCTCTTCTTAGTTTACCAAATATAGCGCCTTCTTCCAGCATTTCGCTTTCCATCTCATTGATTATGTACATCAAAAATGCATCATCAATAATTGCATATTTTGAAAACATTGGCATTGCCTTAATAACATGTTCTACAGCATAAGTTCTCAAAGTGGCAAGAACAATTCCTTCCAGGTGTGCCGCTTGGGGACGTTCGTGAATTCTGGCATAGGGGACCTCATCGACACAGTTTGGATTATAATTAAGCCTTTCATCCTCTGGTAATTTTTGATTTAGTTCATCGATCCTGTCTTTAATGTTCTCAAAATCGATTAAGTCGGCTCGCCTAGGCTCGCAGCCATCATAACCAGGAACTATAGCCTCAGCGAGACCTAGCCATCCATGTCTTTTTGGCGGTGTGATATACAATGGCGGATTAGAATACCTACCACCATATTTTGCCGGATCTAAGTAGTGTATACGATTACCAGACCCAGCTGTCACACTGTGTGCGCTTACTCCTAAAATTTTTAGCTCTTCAGGGTGATCATAGGGAATTAACGAATCGGACGTTGACAGGGGATCGAGATATAACGCGTCATCGGCCGTTAAATCCTCCTTTTGATAACCAAAAACCCAAGCATCAGAACTTTCATCTGTTATTTGGCCTCGAATTGTTGCAATCAGGCTATCATAAATTGTCTTATAAGTATTTTCAACAATTTCCTTTCTCAAATTGTCGCTAGAAGTAACAGAGGGTAAGCCGGCATTAGACAAAACGTTAAGAATATATTGCGCAAAAATCTGGGAGGATGGACTATAATCAGTGAAAGTCAGGCCGGATGCAAGGTTTGATGCCAAAGTGTAGACTTCTGGGTCAAGACTTGCGTTTACAACAAAATCATGCATAAGACCAGGAACACATCGATCATTCCCATCATCATCTGTATAGCTGACAACCGAATAAAAATCCGGATTATCCACATCGTAACCATCACCATCAGCAATGGCGCCCATAGAAGGGTTCACATCATGAATTGTGACTCTATATTGCCTAATACTCGAAATCTCTGTTGGTAATTCATAATCGTTATTTAGCGTAAAGCTCGAATAATCCAGTCTAAACCCATAAACCCAATTGGACAAATTCTTCTTTTTAAATATGCCAGACTTATTTTTCTCAAAGTCGTCTGGATCTGGCGTGTTTAAATATTTATCCTGGCCCCTATTGTTGTCATAAAAATACATTGTAAGATCTGGGTGTTTTCTTGCCGGAATTGTTACGGATAATATTGGTTCTCCTGTGGTCTGATCTATGGCCGCATAAGCCTCATACTCCACTGGTATTTCGTAGTACACAGGCCCGTGTAATTCCATTGTGTCCTGATATATCATCGGAAGAGCTGCAGAGGTTTCATCTGCTGAAGTAATGCCTCCAACATCGGGCCCATATAATTGAGAGTCAACAAGCATCTGTTCCCTAAGCCATCTAGCAATAGTTTGTGGGAACACTCCATGTTCATCCTTAGAGCCCCAGCTGAAGGCGTCGTCTTCGTCGCTCTGGCCATAAAAATCATAATAATTTGGAAAAAAGAGCCCCATTCGAGTTCTCAAATTGTGCCTTTTGTATGTCAAGCCATTTGTATCGGACAATATCAAATTTAACAAGCCCCATCTTCCAATTAAATCATTCGTTATCGCATTTTGTAAAGTTCTGAGAAATAACGATGAGGTCTCTGATGCTGCCTCTAGTGCCTCGTCTGTGTCTTGTGGTAGAATTGAGTTGATATCACAAGGCCCTTCAATATTTGGCATATTCTCCAGTGGGCCATTTTGCATTACATTTGTTAATTGTCCCAAATCGTCCAATGTCTTGTCTTTTAATTTGTCATACTGTTCTTCACACTGTTCTTCAGTAATGCCATCGCCCTTTGCCATTAATAGTTCGCATCTCATGTCCTTGAACGTCTGTAGGGTCTCGTCGCAGGCGCACAAGGATGTCATGGCGGGCATTGAAGCAGACGTATTGTCCACATCATTTTGGAAATCGAGCGCGTCGATAACCGACTGGGGCATAAAGTCTCCGAGATTGCTAAACAAGTTACAAATCGAATCCTTGGTTGGTAATGCGCCGCGGAAGGCCGTGTTTTCCGTGTTCAACAATTCATCAATCATTGACAAAACATAGTCAGCACAACTTCCATTCAGCAAATCAAGCAGCTCACCCCTCGTCAATATTGATTCTATATTGGTTATAAGATCAGAAATACTTTCTGCGTTTGACATATCTTCGGCGTCTTCGGAAGAAACCGCTCCAATGTTTCCAAACAACTGCTCCATAGTACTCAAGGCATCTTCGTCAGTCGCATTTGGCCCACAAAATGAGTCTCTAATTGCATCAAGTAAAAATCCTTGTGGGTTATCAAAAGCCGAGTTCGGAAAATTGGTGGTCGCTTGTTCTCCGATAGCTCCCAAAGTGTCACAAAGCAAGCTTGTCCAAGATTCCATCAACTTCAAGAGCAACTGTGTTAACATTTTTAATGCTAATTCACGGGCAGCCTCCTTTGCAACGCTCATTAACAAAGACATTACATCTTTTCTATTAACTCCATTGCGTTTTGGCCACTTCGGAATATGCAAACCCTCAGTTTCATTACAAAAATTAAGCTCAATATCCTTATACCAGTCTAGCAACCCATCTTCTTTTTCATCTGGCGGGGTGGGACAATCAAATGTAGCTATAATTCTGGCAATTATCTCTGCACCTGGGAAACCGTTTAAGTGTTCCACCAAAAGCAGCAAACGATCAGCATTATCGCCAGTTAGAGCAGTGTCGACATCATCAGCATATGCGCCAAGGATCGCCTCCATGTAGGCGTCTTTTAACTCTGTGTATATCTCTTCTCTGCGTTTGTCTTTTGCTGCGGCCAGCGTTGCTCTCTCTGTGGCGCTGGGCGCTTGTGTGCCCTCCTCGGGACTGTCAGCATGGTCCCAAGGAAACTCAACACTGCCCCAAATCTCCAACATTTTTTCATTTACTCGGGATTGCTCGTCAGGTGGTAGACCCACGTATAACTGCTGCAAGCTGTCCCCAGACATAGAAGTCAGTGCTGATTTTATCATTGTCTTCAACGCACTGGTCAAATCAACACCGCCTAGTAGACATTTAATCGAGTCTATCATAAGCGAATAAAGACCACATTTTCTCAGTGTATCAAAGATCTCCGTCCACGCATCGCGGATACGGCTCTTTGCAACCATTGCATTGGCGCCAGTGCCAGCTAGAAGTATTGTTGCACCAGCATTTGATCCTAATTTTCTTAATTTTTCAGGCAACTCCTGGAACATGGGATCATCTTTGCAATATTCCTCTAGGGCGGCGGCCTTTGCCATCTCCAACAAAGTTTTCTGATCTTCTTCTTCTTTTTTCTTTTCTTCCCTTTTCTCCTGGGGATAGCATAATTGTTTGTTAAATTTATATGCTATAGCGTCTGGGAGTCCGTATACTTCTTCTAGAAAAGATTGTCCCATACCTGATAGGCCTAGATTATCAACATAGCACCCCATAACAGTTTGTGAATCTGCTCCGTCTTGGTCGGGGGAGCCAAGACCATAATTTATACTTACTGTTGGGTAAAAATGTTTTGTAGTAAACTCCAACCATGGCAGAGGCTCTCGGGCTGTTATGTCGTTGATGATAGAGTCAGTATTAACAATAAAATTAAGAGTAGTAACGCTGTTAAATGGAGAAGCTTCTTTCAAAGTCTCAATTGCGGTACCGCTAAATATTTCCGGCTTGTGCTCACAGCCCGGCTGAGTTAATTCAATTGAGCTTAATAGCCTTGTCTCTTCGTTCAGGTTTATTGTTACCGTTTGGATCAACTTTTTTCCTGACCAGCTCGGAATCCATTCCGAATAGCCCTTTCTTCTTATAAATGCTCTAAGTTCCGAAAAGAAAAGCTCTACATTAGAAGCCTCTAAATCATAATTTACTGGGGATCCCGATTCGTATACGACCATGGCGCGCTCTGTTTGCCAATAAATTGCATGAAATTTATTATATCTCTTGAAAATAAGCTTTATTTTTCTAGTTTGCTCCCTAAGATCGCTATAATTCAGCGTAATAGAATAAGCTGCAGTGCCCTCCTCCTCTGCCTCGTTTTCGTCTGGGGCGGCTTGTAGGTTGTTAAAGTTGGCTGCTGGAACGGCAATCAGGACCCTCATTTTCATGTAGGGTCTGGGTAGTGTCCGATCAGGACCGCCTAGGTGATAATCTACTGCACCCGCAACGATCGAAATAGTTTCAACAATTTCATCGGTCTCAAGTTTTCCATAAAACCGCATCATTTTTCGAAGACCAGGGATGATATATTCGTCCATTCTGTCTTGTAGCGACTCGCCGCCGGTACCTTCGTACTCGGTGACCATCATCACCTGATATTCGCAAGTCCTCTCATTTAAAATTGGCTCAGTCAGATTAATCCAATCTGGCACAAGCGCGTCGGGATCGGGCACACAGTCCGGACATGCCAGAGGCTGCTCGACATATGCCAACTCATCTGCACAATCTATGTGTTGGCCTGGGCGCGCAGGATCTTCTTGAAAATCTATAAATTGAGGTTCGTTTTCGTCTGTTTCTGTTGTTTCTTCGTCTGCCATTTTTAGACTTCCTTTTAAATCGAGACTTTTACGCCCCTACTGCAAATCCATTTCGCGCCAAAAGGCTCGGTGTAGTTCATTTCTGCAGTCAAGGCATTGTATCTTACATCTATCAGGCCCGCGACAACCTTATCTAAGAGCTTAAGATTCGAATCGAATGCGCCCGCGGAGAGCTGAGCTGAAGGAGCAATGGCTGCACCGGGAGGGACGCTTTGAATGTGAGTGTGAGTTGCTATGCGATTATTTAATTTTATTTGAGTCATAGCGAAGTGCAGCATCACGGATTGTAAATTATTAATTAATTGTATAATATCATCTAAACAATCTGCAAGATTGTAACCAACCGGTACCGGTTGTAGCGTGCTTTTGGTCGAAGATCTTCCATCGGGACTGGCTGAACCGGGACCCGATTGGTGTCCGTTGACCGAATGGCTTTTATTGACAGCATTCCACGTAGTTGTTCCGTTCTCTCCTTTTGTACCAGCAGCATGATCAGGGAGCGATATTGCATTTGCGACCATCAGCCCCATTCTATTGCTTGGTTCCGTATTATTACCAGCAATAAGTTCAATTGGTGGAGCCGGCTGGATAAATTTTCCACCAGAGGCATTTTTCTCACCCCCGGGGCCGGTGCCCTTTGCATTATGCATTTTTCCAGTTACAATTTTAATCCCCTCTCGCGCAATGATTCGAATATGATCAGCTTTTAAAGCAATCCCCGATCGATTCCTGACGTTTCCAATTCCGCCAGGAGCCAAGCCGAAAGTTGCATCAAGATCAGTCTTTGCACTTATGTACATTCTTGCCGCATCTGAGACAACATTTGGCCTTTTCCATATGTTTGGCCTAGGGCCTTTTCGATCGCCGGCGCCGCGGCCAACAATTATATCAATTGCTCCAGATTGAGTGTGGCCCTTGCCACCGTGACCGCTGAACTTGCTCGCGAGACCATCAGTAGTACAAATAATCTCGGCGCCATTGTCATTTTGTATTGCAACATCTGCGGCTTTACGATCAGGCTTTGGTGTTGGCTCGGCTAATTTTTCAGGACCTACACCGGTGCCTTTGGCGCGGAGAGTGCGATTGAGATTTGTTTTATGCGCAGATACAACAACCCCGTCTTCCTGAGTTAAATCGACCTGCTTTTTCTTATCTGATTTTGATGGACATTTTGCCATTGGTTACTTCCTACTTATTGCCCTTATCCACCAGTGCTTGATGCTGGTTTGATATAGGCGGCCATACGGCTCGAACTGCGGCCTGACGCTTCATCCCACTGGGCCAATTTCTGCTCGACACATTCCTTGTCACCATTACACTCCTTAGTAAATTGCAATTGCATCTCCACACGACGTGTTGCGGTATCGGATCGTGTGCCAAAGCCGGTGGTCATGGCGCCAATTCCACCCTTGGGCTCTAGACGATCAATAAAAGGTTCGGGATCCACTTTTCCATCTGTGGCGGCCGGGTGGCCTTTCGCATATAATCCAAAATGCAAATGGGCGCCCGTAGAGCCGCCAGTATTGTTTTCAATTCCAATTACTTCACCCTCTTTAAACTCTTTTCCTTTAATTGCAATTGCCGCCGTGTCGGGATGCATATGAACATACCATGCTGTCCAGTGGCACATATTTCCCTGAGCATCTGGGTGACTGCCCATATCTAAACATACTTGATACCCACCACCGGATTTCGATCCAGGGTTCTTGTCTTTAGAATATGTAACTTTGCCATCTGCGCATGCATACATTATGGCATTTGGCGTAGCCCTCCAAGCATAGTCAATACCGCCATGCAAGGTTTTCGTATGAGTAACCCCTTTCCTGAGACAAGTGGGGCCCGTATATTTGGGCGGTTTCTTAATTGGATGACATCGCATTCCAAACGGAGAGGTTCGCTTAACTGCCTGCATTCCCCATGGATGCATAATTGTGAACCCCTGCATTCCCTCATAAGTTGTCCCAAGGGTTCCTTTAGATGGATCGCCTTGCACAAAAGCTTCTTTTGCTGCTTGGAGCGTGGCGCCTGGGAACATGCCTCCAAAGCCCATGCCCATGCTGCCTGGAAATCCCATTCCCGGGGAGCCGGCGCCGGAAAGCAATCCCATGTAGGTCCCCTCTGTGGCATCTGGAAACTGGTCCAGATCGATCAAAACAACATCTCCAATTTGAGGCGGAACATTGGGAATACCAGCAGATGCCACATCGTTCTTACTAGTAACGCGGCACTGCATTCTTAATATTGCTGCATGCAACTGATCACCCGGATCAGCTCCCTTGAGTGGGCGCACAGAACCAGCGTCCGGGGGTACCTCACTTCCTTCATCAAGAATTCGAACTCTAAACCAAAAATAAGTCGGCTCCTTCGTGGCGGTAAATCCTGAAAAGTCTGATTTCCACCAACACTGGGCTCCTGTGGCTTCATAAACCGCGCTCATGACGACAGCCTTCTTAAGGTTTGTCGGCCTTTTTCCCAGTTTAGAGTTTAAAACCTCACTCAACACTTCAGAATAGGCAGTAAGAAACTGATCTGAATCCATTTTGTCAGATCTTTCTAAAACATCTGCAATTCTTGGATTTACAATCCCTTTTGAATAAGTTGATCCTGGTAATGCCACTAGTTCGGACTCCCTGTAGGTGTAGAATTGATTATATCAAAAATCTCTGACTTGTCGTCCTCGGAAAGAGAAACCGATTTTGTTGACTCTTTCTGGCGAATGCTGATTAATTTAACAAGCTGCTCGTTTGAGCGCTGCAGCGTTTCAATGTGCTTTGCAGCTACAGGGCCCAAATATCTACTATCATCTGGTTTATTGGCAATTAGATTTGCTGTGTCGTTGAGCAACTCTTTGGCAATTTCTCTATCATCTCTTATATTTTCCAGAGCCTCTTCAATTAAAGTCTCAAGATCTTTTTTCATAAATTTCCCTCATTCCAATCCGACTTAAAAGCAAAATACTTGCGTCTTAATTTATTAAGGTTATTAACAACCTGCTTGGTGTTCAGGCCAGTAATTTCCCTAATGTACAGATAAATAGCTTTTTTATTAAAAATTTCTATTTGATTTGGTTCTGAAAGAAGTATCTTTACCGCTTCTAAGACCTTTTTCTCATTCTCTTTCATATTATCTGTGGACCATGTATCAATCTCTGCCCAAAGATGTTTCCAAAATTCTACATTTTCTCTTTTCTCATGATAGTCATTATAAACAACAAGAAATTTGTTCTCTGCTTCTTTAGAGATATCAGATATATCAATTTCGCGTTTCAGTTGTTTTTGGTTTTTCTTAACTTTGTGAATAAACCAATTCTTTGTTATAACCGAAAAATAAGAAAAAGCTTTTGATCCCTTTGCAGGATCATACTTCTCAAGCACGGTTGTCAGCCAAATTTTACATTCGTCTCTCAATTCGTCACAATTGGGAAGATTTGTAAACTTATATGTAAATACAATTTTGTCAACCATCTCATCAAATGCTGGCTGGATCCAATTTACATACAATTCCGTCCTTTCAACATTATCAGTTATTTGATTGTATCGTATTATGGCATTTTCATGATCTTTCGTAAAATAATGTCTAGTCGTTCTCTTGCGGCGGCGCCGGCGGCGCACTGGTTTCTTCTGTTCCATCAACTTCATCCTCTGTTAATTCTTCTTCAGCAGCAGTTAGAGAAAAAACATCACTAAACATTTCAAGCTGTCCTGAATAGTCTGCAACATGCTCAAGCAGGTGTTGCAAAGTATCGTCACCATAATAGGTTTCAAGCTCGTATACGCCAGACAAATGGTCAATAAAATTTAAAGTCATTTCATTTAAATCTCCTAGATTTTCAGAAATGAAAAACAATTGAGCCAACAGGCTGCGTAAATACAAAACTAATACCACATTAATGGCTACCGACAATGCTAATAATACAGATAATATAATAATAGTGTTCATGATTCATATGTAACAGATTTTAATCTCTGTTTCTCTTTTTTAACTTCTTGCTTTGTTTGTTCGATATGAGAGCGCACTACATCGCCCACCTTATGATCATCTTTTTTCTTAATTGTAGAAAAGCTGATGGTCAGTGCTGGTATTCGATTTAGTGAACCACTCGTATCGCATTGCGCGCAATCAACCAATTTATCTTTTATTGAATGATAAATTTCGAACTGATCGCCGCAATCGATGCATTCATATGCATATTTTGGCATTAAACCACTTCAACGTCTGGTGCAATGTCGCCCCTGTCTTTCTGATTATTGAATTCGGCGTTTTTTACCTGAAAGGTGGGTGGGTTTTGCACCGTCAATCCTTCAGATGTGCTCACAAATTCAAAACCCTGCAAGACTGGAACAATGTCAGATTGCTCCATAAGCGATTTTTGTAGGGCCATCATTATGGCTCCCATTGCTTGATTTGATAATTTCATAATTTACATTCCCTATTGTTCAAAGTTTTCTAGCAATAAGCACTTTATTGTGCTTGTTGTATACTATATGACTAAAGTCGTCATATAAATATTTAAATATTTTGTCGAATGTTCGACCTCTTTTTGGATTTACATGTAATTCCAACACCATTTTATCAACTACTTCTAGGGTGCCTGACTCATAAGCGTGCTCCAGTACTTGATATTCTGATCCTTCAATATCCATCTTAAGAATATCGATTTTTTCTATATTATTTTGTTCTACTATCTCTTTTAAAGTTGTTGTTTTTAAGTCCAAGCCACAATCCTCTTCACTCCATATAATTTTATTGCCCCCAGTGTTTCTTATAGACTGATGCTGAACATTATCTCTGCCACTCTTGACTCCTGATAAGAGTAATTCTTGTGGAAAACCCTTTCCACCAACAGCTGCCTGGGTGATTAAAATTCTGTCACTTAGTCCGTTAATCGTAATGTTTTTTACTGCCATATCGTAATTCTCCTGGGCTGCTTCATATGAATATATTTTTGCATTTGAAAATAATATAGCTGCCATTATACTATAAGAGCCAATATGGGCCCCTAAGTCTACAACATTTTTGATGTTTTCTTTCGATGGTACAATAGAGTTCATACAATAATTATCGAGCATTATCTCAGATACAATGTATTGGTCATCAGTATTTAATCTAGTGATCATCCGGCCAACATGTATTGGTTCTCTATATTTATTGTCTCTAAGACGGAGGCACATGTATGACAATCCTAAATTATTAGATTTAAAGTCGTTTTTTACCTCTTCTGAAAATGTTAACTCTCTTTGCGCGCATGAATCAAAAAACTCTTCATAGAATTGGTCTTTAACTTTTAATAATTTGTCAAATTCTGAACTGTCAAATTTCGACATAAATTCATTTAGATCTTTATAGCCCAGGAGCTTGCTTGCAATTGGATGAGTTAATGATTCAACCGACAACACTGCCGGGCCTTTGTTGGTGTCTATGTGTTGCAATTGTTCATAATATTTAATTGCCATATTATGCACTCCTAAAAAACGTTAATGCATTAACGTTTTTATCATCAATAAACAAATCATAAATTGGTTTGCCAAACTTCAATTCGTGATGTTTGACGCCCCAAGATTTAAATTGGTCTTTTGTAGTTTCAGACCAGTCAACTCCTGTTCCTGACCCTCTTGCTGTCCAATAAACGATTGTATTACCGTCATCATACAGTCTGTTAATTTTTTCAATGTTCTCAACAATTGGCACAGCTAGAGAATAATTTCTATCCTCTGGTAAAACGCAAATTGTTTCATCAATATCTACATAGATTATCATTTTTAACTATCCTTTCTAACCTTTTATCAGACGCCAAAAACCCAACCGATCCATGGACTGCCCGGGCGAGTCGTTCGAGGCATTAGTGCGGACCGATGTGTTTGACGGCCAATTGTTCCACCATAGCGGATGCCACCATGGTGTAATCTGAATGGCTCCATGGTACCCCAACATGACAAGGCGAAGATAATAATCACAATGAGGATTAACAACGCAGCTGGGGGTCGTTGCTTGCATTGAGCCAAACACGGCCGCGTTGGACCGCTCTCGAAGCATGTGCTCAATTGCTTTAAGCATTTTTTTTGGACACAAATTAAACGGCAACTCTCCATCAAACTTCTCAAGCGTATTTTTTATATATCTTGCATAATAGCGAAGAAAGTCGTTT